>OGXN01002907.1_pt1 | contig 10897 bp, 9 predicted proteins | sample 1576281 | NCBI WGS metagenome assembly OGXN01 (sample SAMEA3541494, study PRJEB24748) | human gut metagenome | biome: human gut; feature: human-associated habitat; material: faeces | place: China | collected 2012
CAATCCCACCAGCAATAGCAATGAGAACATCCCAAATGGTTGGAGAGGTTCGTGCAATCAACTCGCTACTTGCATAAGATAAGGGAGAAATCCAGAAATACAGAGTCGAGACAAGCAAACTGACCAATACTTGAGTAAATAAAACCTCTAGAGATTGCTTGATTAAACGCGTATCAAAAAGAGCTAAACCAAACCCCAGTCCAACAATCGGTGTCATAAGAGGGGAAATCAGCATGGCTCCAATAATGACAGCTATTGAATTCATATTTAGACCTATAGAGGCAATAAAAATCGCACACATCAAAATCACTGTATCTCTTAATCGAACATGAAGGTCATCATATAGTTTCTCGCGGAATTCACGTGTTGAATAGTTTCCGGACATTGGTTACTCCTTTTATTTCATATAATTTTGTTTCTGCATGGATGATGGTAGAGAGCCTACTGTCCAAACTGACATGTTTTTAATTTTTACCTATGATTCTTTTGAACATTATCTTTTAACTATCCATCAGTCCATCCTTGACATTATATCAAAAATTTTACAGTCTTTTTCTGAAGAAATCAATTGATTTAAAAGATAGAGAAAGGAAGTAATTTTTGTATCCTTATCCGAATAAGAAGAAAAACGATATCTCCTCTGAAAATAGATACCGTTTTAATGTTTAAACATGATGAGTTTGTAGTAGCAATCCTAGCTGATATCTCCAACAAATCACGTGTTGAGAAATAATGAACAAAGAAAAGATTGAGATTTCATGATCTCAGCCTTTTTGCTTTGTCTTATTGGAAAGTCCAGCAATTGAGACTCCACATTTCTTCATAAGTTTGATATAATAAGAAGATAGAGATTGATAAGGAAAAGTAGCATTAGAAACGGGTATGTAAGATGAAAAAAATATTAGTAGTTGATGATGAAAAACCAATTTCAGATATTATCAAATTTAACATGGCAAAAGAAGGCTATGAGGTATTGACAGCCTTTGATGGTCGGGAAGCTTTAGAGGTCTTTGCGGCTGAAAATCCGGATATCATTATTCTAGATTTGATGTTGCCAGAGATTGATGGCTTGGAAGTGGCGCGGACGATTCGTAAGACTAGCAATGTGCCGATCATTGTCCTATCTGCTAAGGATACGGAATTTGATAAGGTCATTGGGCTTGAAATCGGGGCGGATGACTATGTAACCAAACCCTTCTCGAATCGGGAATTGCAAGCGCGTGTGAAAGCCTTGTTGCGTCGTTCGGAGTTTGCGGCTGATCCTCAACTTGAAAATGAGGCCGATACGGAAATTGTCATTGGTGATCTTCACATTCTTCCAGATGCTTTCTTGGTTCAAAAAGGCAACAAAGAATTGGACTTGACCCATCGCGAATTTGAATTGCTCTATCACCTTGCGACCCATGTCGGTCAAGTGATGACCCGTGAGCACCTTCTTGAGACGGTGTGGGGCTATGATTACTTTGGTGATGTTCGGACAGTAGACGTGACGGTTCGTCGGTTGCGTGAAAAAATCGAGGACACACCGGGACGTCCAGAATATATCTTGACCCGTCGTGGTGTTGGATATTATATGAGAAACAATGATTGATCAACTAAAACAATTTGTAATGTCGTCGAACTTTGTCTTTGTTCTAATTACGGTTGGGTTTATCATTGTGGTAGCCTTGCTTTTGTTAGAAAACCGTAGGGACAATATTAAGCTCAGACAATTAAACGCCAAAATTAAGGATCTGATTGCAGGGGACTACTCTGAAGTGGTCGACATGCAAGGAAGTCCAGAGCTGACCGATATGACCAACAGTATCAATGATCTATCTGAGGTCATTCGTCTGACGCATGAAAACCTAGAGCAGGAAACCAAGCGGCTGACTAGTATTCTAGCCTATATGACAGATGGAGTGCTTGCGACCAATAGACGGGGTCAGATCATCATGGTCAATGAAATGGCAGCCAAGCAATTGAATGTCAATCCGGACGAGGTGCTCAATACCAGTATTCTGGATTTGCTTTCGCTTGGAGACGACTATGATCTGCGAAGCTTGATTACTGAAGTACCAGAGTTAACCATCGATTCCCAGGATGAAAATGGGGAGTACTTAAGCCTTCGTGTGCGCTTTGCCTTGATTCGTCGCGAATCAGGTTTTATCTCTGGTCTGGTAGCTGTTTTACACGATACGACAGAGCAGGACAAGGAAGAACGGGAACGTCGCCTCTTTGTCTCCAATGTGAGTCATGAACTGCGAACACCTTTGACCAGTGTGAAATCCTATCTGGAAGCCCTAGATGATGGCGCTTTGTCAGAGCCGGTGGCACCAGATTTTGTCAAGGTTTCACTCAATGAAACCAACCGCATGATGCGTATGGTCACAGATCTTTTGAGCTTGTCACGAATCGATAATGAAACTAGTCAGTTGGACATCGAGTTGACCAACTTTACAGCCTTTATTACCTTTATTTTAAACCGGTTTGATAAGATCAAGAGTCAATCGCAAGAAGATACCAAGAAGTATGAACTGATCCGTGAATATCCAATCACCCCGATTTGGGTTGAAATTGATACGGATAAAATGACCCAGGTAATCGACAATATCTTGAACAATGCCATCAAATACTCACCCGATGGTGGGAAAATTAAGGTAGGCATGAAAACAACAGATGCCCAGTTGATTATCTCTATCTCAGATGAGGGCTTGGGAATTCCCAAGAAAGACTTGCCACGTATTTTTGATCGCTTTTACCGAGTGGATAAGGCGCGTAGCCGGGCCCAAGGTGGGACTGGTCTGGGCTTAGCCATTGCTAAGGAGATCATTAAGCAGCACAAAGGCTTTATTTGGGCTAAGAGTGAATATGGTAAGGGATCTACCTTTACCATTGTCTTGCCGTACGATAAAGATGCGATTAAAGACGACTGGGATACAGAAGAGGAAGAATAAGGAGTCAATGACAGAAAAGGGATTTAAGTACAGTATTTTAGCTTCAGGTTCTAGTGGGAATTCTTTCTACCTTTGCAAGCTTTGTGATGAGCAGTGCTACTACAATTACTGTTGATTTTGTTTCTTTATCAGGGAAAAAGATTACGGGACTATTGGCTGAAATTGATCGCAAACCAGAAGATTTAGATGCCATTTTGATTACGCACGAACACTCAGACCATATCCATGGTGTGGGTGTTTTAGCGCGGAAATATGGCATGGATCTATATGCTAATGAAGCCACTTGGAAGGCTATGGAAGGGACCAAGTATCTAGGAAAGGTCGATGATGCTCAAAAGCACATCTTTGAAATGGGGAAGACCAAAACATTTGGCGATATCGATATCGAAAGTTTTGGGGTCAGTCACGATGCTGCAGCCCCTCAATTTTATCGCTTGATGAAGGATGGGAAGAGCTTTGTCATGCTGACGGATACGGGCTATGTGAGTGATCGCTTAGCAGGAATCGTCGCGGATGCGGATGGCTATTTGATTGAGTCCAACCATGATGTGGAGATTCTTCGAGCAGGTTCGTATGCTTGGCGTTTGAAGCAACGGATCTTATCTGATCTGGGCCACCTTTCTAATGAAGATGGTGCAGATGCCATGATTCGGACCTTGGGAAATCGTACCAAGAAGATTTATCTGGGGCATTTGTCAAAAGAGAACAATATCAAAGAATTGGCCCATATGACCATGGAGAACCAACTGGCCAGAGCAGATCTAGCTGTCGGTCATGATTTTGAGGTGCTGGATACATCACCAGACACCGCGACCCCATTGACGAAGATATAAGATGGAAAACCACCTGCGGGTGGTTTTTTGATAGCTGTTGAAAATCCCTTCATCTAGTAATGAATTTGCTCTTTGCCCTAAATTTGTGTATGATAGGAAAGAATGAATTCTGAGTGAGAGTCACGAGAGTAGAGGAGAGATAATAAATGAAAAAAATGATGTTATTACTGGCTAGTTTGGTTGCTTTAACAGCTTGTAGTCAGTCTAAGCAAGATATGAAAGAGTCGACTTCCGATCAAACGACGAAGGAAACAAAAGTATCAGAGTCTTCTAAAGAAGAAAAAGGTTTGAAATTTGTAGTAGCACCTCAGTATGAAGGTAAAACATCTGACCTCATCGAGCTAGGAAAAAAATTGGTCAAGGACCATCCTGAACTCGGAAGTGAAGGTAATATGGCGCTCTACTTCACGGGAGCTATTTCTGAAGGAAGAGCAGCGCTCATGTTGGTCAATAAGACAGATGTGGATATCAAGAAAGATTTGAATTTTTCAATTTCTTGGTCTTATGATGGAAAGACTATTTTTGATAATCAAAAGGTAGGTTATTTCATCAAGGATAGCTGCGAATTACCATCTCATTCAGCAACTTTGATATTGTTGCCACTGAATGAGGAACAATTGGGAATTGTAGATGGAATGTCAGACCCATCTAAGATGAAGCTTCAACTATCCGATATGATACTTGCAGACTGATATCAAAAAATGAATCATATAAAGGAGAAGTAAATGCGCCTTGTTTATCTTACGGTTGGTTTTGTGTCTTTGGGATTAGGAATTATTGGGATTCCTTTGCCGATTTTACCGACGACTCCCTTTTTACTGCTATCGATGGCCTGCTTTGCTCAAAGTTCCAAACGCTTGAAACTTGGCTCTACCAAACCAGGCTTTATCAAACCTATGTAGCGGATTACCGAGAGACCAAATCGATTGCCAAAGAACGGAAGAAATGGATCCTTCTTCAGATCTACATTCTGATGGGGATTTCGATCTATCTGGCACCGATTATTTGGGTGAAGCTTGCTCTAGGGGCTTTGACGATTTTTATCACCTATTATCTCTTAAAAGTGATCCCTAATAAGCCTGAAAATCCAACAGAAGAAAATCCTGATTAAAATTGGAGAATTCAGGCCCTAGAACTAGGAAAAGAAGTGCGTTCGTGCTTCTTTTTTGGTATACTTAAGAGTATGAATTTATTAGAAAGTAGGCTTCCCATGGAGAAATTACAAGCCCTGTTATCGGAACGGTTTCAGATCGTTTTTTCAGATAGCAGTTTATTAGATACAGCTTTTACGCACACCTCTTATGCCAATGAGCACCGCCTCTTAAAAATTTCACATAACGAACGTTTGGAATTTTTAGGAGACGCTGTTCTTCAATTAGTTATTTCCGAATATTTGTATAAGGAACACCCAAACAGACCGGAGGGAGATTTGTCCAAATTCCGTTCTATGATTGTCCGTGAAGAAAGTCTGGCTGGTTTTTCTCGAGATTGCCAATTTGACCATTTCATCAAACTAGGCAAGGGCGAAGAAAAATCTGGTGGCCGGGACCGTGATACGATTCTTGGCGACTTATTTGAAGCCTTTTTAGGTGCCTTGCTCTTAGATCAAGGTGTGGAAGCGGTCAAACGCTTCATCTATCAGGTCATGATTCCCAAGGTTGAAACGGGTCAATTTTCTCAAGTCATTGACTACAAGACCCGTCTGCAAGAACTGTTACAGGTTCACGGAGATGTGGAGATCCAATACCAAGTGGTGAGCGAGTCCGGTCCAGCTCATGCCAAAGAGTTTGAAGTAGAAGTGTTCGTGAACGGTCAAACGATGGGCCATGGTCATGGTCGTTCCAAGAAATTAGCGGAGCAGGAAGCAGCCCGCAATGCAGTTGAAACGAGGAATGATGGGCCATGTATCGAAATCCAAGGCTTTAAATCCTTTGCGGATAAGACAAAAGTCGTATTTGACAAGGGGGTTACTGCTGTTGTAGGGCCTAATGGATCTGGAAAATCAAATATCACGGAGAGCTTGCGTTGGGCCTTAGGAGAATCCAGTGTCAAGAGTCTACGTGGGGGCAAGATGCCCGATGTCATCTTTGCAGGGACAGAATCGCGTAAACCGCTGAATTATGCCTGTGTCACAGTTGTCTTAGATAACCAGGATGGTTTTATCCAACAGGCAGGGAAAGAAATTCGTGTCGAACGGCATATTTATCGCTCGGGAGACAGTGAGTACAAGATCGATGGTAAGAAAGTACGTCTCAGAGATGTTCACGATTTGTTCATGGATACTGGGTTGGGACGTGACTCCTTCTCTATTATTTCCCAAGGACGGGTAGAGGAGATCTTTAACTCCAAACCGGAAGAACGCCGGGCTATCTTTGAAGAAGCTGCTGGTGTCTTGAAATTTAAGACGCGGCGTAAGGAAACCGAAACCAAACTCAACCAAACCCAGGAGAATTTGGACCGTCTGGAGGACATCCTCTATGAATTAGAATGACAGATCCAACCTCTTGAAAAGCAAGCGACTGTCGCTCGCCGTTTCTTGGAATTAGACCAAGAACGGCAGGTTCTCTTGCTGGATGTTTTAGTTGCTCAAGTCGATCTGACAAAAGAGCTCTACGAAAAGGCTGATCAAGAAGAAAAGGCCATTCAGGAACAGTTGGCTTCTTATTACCAACGTCGTCAGGTCTTAGAAGAAGAGAATGTACGCATCAAGAAGGCCCGTCATCAGTTGGATGAGAGCTTAGCTGAGGACCAGGCCAGCTTGCTTGAGGTCACTCGTTTGATCAGTGATTTGGAAAAGCAAATCGAAGTAGCTAAGTTGCAATCGAGTCAAGCAGCTCATAGTCGCAGGGAAAACCTTGAGCGGCTGGATGCTGTTTTGGACCGCCTGGAAGAAGCGAAACAAGAGCTGGCTCAAAAACAAGAGATGCTAGCTGTGCTTCAACAAAGGCTGACAGAGAACCGGCAGCAACAAGAAGAGTTGGAAAAAGAATTAGCCAACTACGAAGAAGATCCGGAACAAGTCATTGAGCATCTACGCGAGCAGTATGTCGCGCTCTTGCAGACAGAAGCTGAAAAATCGAATGAGCGGACAGCCATTGAGAGCCGGATCCAAGCACTCCTGCAAGAATCTAGCCATCGTCAAGAGGATTTGACCAAGGCACAAACAAACTTTGAAACTGCCAAGGAAAAAGAAGTCCGACAATTGGAAGAGTTGGATCAGGCACAAGCAAGGGTCAAAGGTTTACTAGTAGAATATCAAGAGCAATTGGTAAAAGTGGAGCAGGCCAAAGCTGCCTACCAAGAGGCTCAAGCGGCCATGTTTGACTTGATGGATGAGAGCAAGAATAAGCGGGCGCGGATCAATAGCTTGGAAGCTATTCAGAAGAATCATAGTAACTTCTATGCAGGCGTCAAGAGCGTTTTGCAAGAAGCAGAACGGTTAGGAGGCATCTGTGGGGCTGTTAGTGAGAATTTGAGTTTCTCAAAAGACTACCAGACGGCGCTTGAAATTGCTCTGGGAGCTAGCAGCCAACAGATCATTGTCGAGGATGAAAAGGCTGCAACGCGAGCGATCGATTTCTTGAAACGCAATCGTTTGGGACGGGCAACTTTCCTTCCGCTAACGACCATCAAAGCCCGTCAACTATCCCCTCGGAATCTGGAATTGATTCAAGCCAGTGCAGGATTTCTAGGAATCGCGAGTGACTTAGTGACCTATGAGCATCGGTTTGAACAGATTTTCCAAAACTTGCTTGGAGTAACGGCCATCTTTGACACGACGGAGCATGCGCGTGAGGCAGCTCGTAAAGTCAATTATCAAGTCCGGATGGTGACCTTGGATGGGACCGAATTGCGGACCGGAGGATCGTACGCCGGTGGTGCCAATCGTTCCCAAAATACGGTCTTTGTCAAACCAGAATTGGATAGTTTGAAGCAGGAAATGCAAGCTCTGGATGCTCGTTTGAGAGAAGCTGAGCAGGAGGTAGAGACCAAGGACAATCTGCTCAAGCAGGCGCAAGAATACCTGGCTTCTATTCAAAATCAAGGTGAGCAAGCACGCCTGGAGCAACAGCGGGCCCAATTGGCCTACCAACAAAGCCAAGAGCAACTGAAAGAAATCCAGGAGCTCTTAGAAGCTTTGAAGTCAGAATTGGCAACAGATACAACCCAGTCTCTCCAAGAAGAGCTGGAGTCCCTTACCAAGCAATTGGCAGAAATTGAGCTTCAAAAAGAAAATCTGAATCGCGACATTGAAACCATGAAGTCGGACAAAGATGTTCTGCAACAAAAAGTGCAAACATTGCAAGAGCAATTGGCAGAATTGCGACTTCAACAGACCGAATATAAGAGCCAACAAAGCTATGAGCGAACAGATGCTCGTCGCTTGGAAGAAACGATCTCCCAGTTGGAAGTAGAAGAGCATCAGTTGCAATTGCTGATTGAACAAGGCGATGCCAAAGTTCAGACAGTGGATGTGGAGCAGCTGGCCAACCAATTGTCGCAGGCACAAGCCAAGAAAACGGATTTGGAACAAGGGGTCATTCGGAAACGCTTTGAGCTGGATGATTTGGAAGGCCAAGCCGAAGATGTGGCAGAACAGATGGAACAAGCGCGCAAGAAAAACGAAGAGTGGATTCGTCAACAAGCCAAGGCTGAAGCGACACGTGAAAAGCATGCGGATCGTTTGAACAAGCTCTTAACGCAAATTACCGATGAATTCATGCAAAGCTTTGACCAAGCCAAAGAGCAGGCTAAACCTGTTGAAAATCTTGCAGCAGCTGAAAACCAGCTCAAGAGCATCGAAAAAGATATTAAGGCACTTGGTCCAGTCAATGTGGATGCGATCGAGCAGTACGATGAGGTGAAGGGGCGCTTTGATTTCCTTTCCAGCCAGCGTGAGGATGTCTTGGCTGCGAAAAACATGCTTCTGTCTACCATCAACGACATGAATGACGAAGTCAAGGAACGCTTTAAATCGACTTTTGAAGCTATTCGTGAATCCTTTAAAGTCACTTTCCGTCAAATGTTTGGTGGGGGTTCTGCTGATTTGATTCTGACAGAGACAGATCTTCTGACAGCTGGTGTTGAGATTTCTGTGCAGCCACCTGGTAAAAAGATCCAATCCTTAAACCTCATGAGTGGTGGAGAAAAAGCCTTGTCTGCCTTAGCTCTCTTGTTCTCGATTATTCGTGTCAAGACCATTCCTTTTGTCATTCTGGATGAGGTAGAGGCTGCTCTAGATGAGGCCAATGTCAAGCGTTTTGGGGATTATTTGAACCGCTTTGATAAGGAAAGCCAGTTTATTGTCGTGACGCACCGGAAGGGGACCATGTCAGCTGCAGATTCCATCTATGGTGTGACCATGCAGGAATCTGGGGTTTCTAAAATCGTCTCAGTAAAATTGAAAGACTTAGAAAATGAAGAATAATGATATTAAATTGATCGCTACGGATATGGATGGGACCTTTCTAAATGACCAACATCAGTACGATCAAGACCTTTTACGCAAGGTGTTAGCAAGCTGCAAAGAAAAAGGCATCTATTTTGCTGCTGCGAGTGGCCGTGCCCTTCTTTCTCTCAAATCTCTCTTTAAAGGCTTTGAAGACCAGATGATTTTCATTGCTGAAAATGGCAGTGTGGTAGAATTTCATGGAGAAGATCTCTACGAAGCGACCATGTCCAAAGACTTTTATTTGGGTGTTTTTGAGGCTTTGAAATCCTCCCCTTATGCAGACCCGAATAAGCTTCTTTTGACGGGGAAAAAAGGGAGCTATGTCTTAGAGACAGTAGATCCCGACTATCTGGCCTTGAGTCAGCACTACAATGAAAACATTCAAAAAGTGAAAAGCCTAGCGGATATTCAGGATGAAATTTTCAAATTGACCACCAACTTTGATGCAGCTCTTGTGCTTGAAGGTGAGCAATGGGTCACTGAGAATATCCCCGGTGTCAAAGCGATGACGACAGGTTTTGAGTCAATTGATATTGTCCTCGATTATGTCGATAAGGGAGTGGCCATTACTGCCTTAGCGGATAAACTAGGGATCTCGATGGATCAGGTGATGGCTTTTGGAGATAACCTAAATGACCTCCATATGATGCAAGTCGTGGGCCATCCTGTAGCGCCAGAAAATGCGCGTCCTGAAATCTTAGCGATTGCTGAAAAAGTCATCGGACACCATGCGACGGGTTCTGTCCTACGCTACATGGAGGGAATTGGATGAGTAAGATTTCCTTGATTGCGCTGGATTTAGATGGGACCCTTCTCAATTCTGAAAAAAAGATCTCTCCTCGCAATAGAGCAGCCCTCGCTGCTGCACAGGCCCAAGGTGTCAAGATGGTTCTAACCACTGGTCGTCCCTTGAAAGCCATGGATTTTCTTTTAGAAGAATTGGGAACAGCAGGCCTCAAAGAAGAGTATACGATTACCTTCAACGGTGGTCTAGTGCAGCGAAATAATGGAGAAATCCTCTCAAAAGTTGTCTTGGCACCAGAAGATGTTGAAACCATTCATGATGAAACAGCCCGTCTAGGCCTTCCGCTGGATGCTATCAGTGAGGGAACGGTTTATGAGATTCATGCAGAGCGAAAGTCTCTCTATTCCCTTTACAATCCCTACCTGAACTTTATTGAGACAGATTTTAAAGACCTGTCATCCACGATTTCCTATAACAAGTGTGTGACAGCCGTCGATCAAGCCTTTTTAGATGCAGCGATCAAGCAGATCAAGCCGGACTTATTTCAAGACTATGAAATTTTTAAATCTCGGGAGATGTTGCTGGAATGGTGCCCTAAAAATGTTCACAAGGCAACAGGTTTAGAGGCACTGGCTTCTATTTTGGGTCTTAAGGCAGATCAAGTCATGGCCTGTGGAGATGAAGCCAATGACCTGTCTATGATACAATGGGCTGGACTGGGGGTTGCCATGGGCAATGCGATTCCAGGAGTGAAGGAAGTTGCAGCGCTTGTGGCCCCTGTGACCAATGACCAAGATGCCGTCGCATGGGCGATTGAAAATTATGTGCTAAAGGAGAGTGAATAAATGGGATTATTTGATCGTTTATTTGGAAAAAAAGAAGAAGCTGAAAAAGTGCTTCCGTCTTCTGAAGAAGTGACGGAAAGTACGGA
>OGXN01002910.1_pt1 | contig 10889 bp, 9 predicted proteins | sample 1576281 | NCBI WGS metagenome assembly OGXN01 (sample SAMEA3541494, study PRJEB24748) | human gut metagenome | biome: human gut; feature: human-associated habitat; material: faeces | place: China | collected 2012
AGGCGGCCGCGTCGCCGAGCGGCGCCCCGGCGGCTCCGCCCAAGCCCGCGGCGGCGAAGCCCCAGACGTACACGAAGGACAAGGACGATCCCTTCGCCAACGTCGGGCGCAACGAGCCGTGCCCCTGCGGCTCGGGCCTCAAGTACAAGAAGTGTCACGGACGAGATCAATAAGGAATCATGGCTGATAGAGACGAAAAAGACTTGGAGAAGGTAGCCCAGCGCGTCGAGGCGGCGCACGGCTACCTGCACATCGACGAGCGCGCGGCGGAGCTGGCGAAGCTCGACGAGGAGATCGCGCAGCCCGGCTTCTGGGACGACGCCTCGCATGCCCAGAGCGTGTCGAAGCAGGCCAGCGTGCTGCGCGACACCATCGCAGAGTACGACGAGGCCGCAGCGTTGTTGGACGATGCGCGCGCCGCGTTCGACTTGGCATCGGAGGACGAGCTGTTCGCCGAGGAGGCCTCCGAGGCTCTCGACAAGCTCGACGGGTTGCTCGACGCGCTCGAGATCAGCTCGTGGTTCTCGGAGCGCTTCGACGGCGGCGACGCCATCCTCACGGTGAACCCCGGCTCCGGCGGCCTCGAGGCCCAGGACTGGACCGACATGCTCTACCGCATGTACGTGCGCTACGCCGAGAAGAAGGACTGGAAGGTCACCGTGCTCGACGTGGTCCCGGGCGAGGGCATCGGGCTGGACAAGGCCACCATCCAGATCGAAGGACGCAACGCCTTCGGCATGCTGAAAAGCGAGAGCGGCGTGCACCGCCTCGTGCGCATCAGCCCCACCGACGACAAGAAGCGCCGTCACACCACGTTCGCGGGCGTGGAGGTGCTGCCGGTGCTGCCCGACGACATCGAGGTGGATCTCAACCCCGCCGACGTGCGCGTGGACGTGTACCGCTCCAGCGGCCCCGGCGGCCAGTGCGTCAACACCACCGACTCGGCCGTGCGCCTTACGCACATCCCCACGAACATCGTGGTGACGTGCCAGAACGAGAAGTCCCAGCTGCAGAACAAGGAAGCGGCGTTCCGCGTGCTCAAGGCGAAGCTCTACGAGCGCGAGGAGCAGAAGCGCCAAGAGGAGCTGGCCGAGCTGCGCGGCGACCGCATGGACAACACCTTCGGCAGCCAGATCCGCAACTACGTGCTGTACCCCTACCAGATGGTGAAGGACGTGCGCAGCGGCATCGAGACCGGCAACGTCGACGCCGTGCTGGATGGGGAGTTGGATGAGTTCGTAATAGGCTACCACCGTTGGCGAGTATCTCAATGACGGTTGCTGGATGACGGCCGGCTGTGGCGGCGCATCTTGCCTTTCAGAACCCGCGCGGCTTCGCACACGGCCCATCAGGCCGCTTAGCTCAGCCGTGCGGAACCTTCAAGGCAACCTGCACCACCACAGCCAACCTGTTGTTTACATTGTTGAGTTCTAGAAAGGAACAGGCATGACCGAACTTGAACGGCGGGCGAACGAGATGCGCTCCGACATCGTGCGCATGATCGCGGAGGCGGGCAGCGGGCATCCCGGCGGGTCGCTGTCGTGCGCCGACATCCTTGCGGCGCTGTACTTCGGCGGAGTGCTCGATCATGATCCCGAGCGACCCGATTGGGAAGAGCGCGACCGCTTCATCCTGGCGAAGGGCCATGCGGCTCCGGCTTTGTACGCCGTGCTCGCCCAGGCGGGCTACTTCCCCCGCGAGGAGCTGCTCACGCTGCGCAAGCTGGGCACGCGACTGCAGGGCCATCCCGACTCGAACCTCGTGCCGGGCGTCGAGGTGTCCACGGGCTCGCTCGGCCAGGGCCTGTGCGCCGCGGCCGGTCTCAAGCTGGACGGCAAGCCGCAGAGCGTGTTCGCCTTGCTCGGCGACGGCGAATGCCAGGAAGGGCAGGTATGGGAGGCTGCCATGTTCGCGGCGCATCGCAACCTCGACAACCTGGTGGCCGTCGTGGACCGCAACTGCCTGCAGATCGACGGCGACACGGCCGATGTGTGCGATCCGGGCGATCTCGCAGCGAAGTTCCAGGCCTTCGGCTGGGATGCGCGCGAAGTGGACGGCCACGACATGGCCGCGCTCGTGGAGGCGCTCGCTGCGGCGAAGGCCGATCGCGCGGGCAAGCCCCATGCGCTGATCGCGCGCACGGTGAAGGGCAAGGGCGTGTCGTTCATGGAGAACCAGGCGGGTTGGCACGGCAAGGCGCCGAACGCCGAGCAGATGGAGACCGCGCTGGCCGAGCTGGCGGCGCCGAGCGGAGAGGAGTCCAGCCGTGGTTAAGCTGGCGAACGAAGAGCAGTCCCAGGTCAAACGTGCCACGCGCGCCGCATACGGCGCCACGTTGGCCGAGCTGGCGAACGAGGGTTTGCCTGTGGTGGCCGTGGACGCCGATCTGACGGGCTCCACCACCACGAAGAAGCTGGCCGACGCGGGCTTCGCCGACCGTCTGTTCAACTGCGGCATCGCCGAGCAGAACATGGTGGATGTGGCCGCCGGCCTCGCGGCCACCGGCCATATCGCCTACACCGGCTCGTTCGCCGTGTTCGGAACGGGTCGCGCCTACGACCAGATCCGCAACACCGTGTGCTACAGCAACCTCGACGTGAAGATCGCCCCCACGCACGCCGGCATCTCCGTCGGCCCCGACGGCGGCAGCCATCAGATGCTCGAGGACGTTTCGCTCATGCGCGGGCTTCCGAACATGCGCGTGCTCGTGCCGGCGGACTACGCCGCGGCTCGCGCGGCCATCCGACTGGCTGCTGAAACGCCAGGCCCTGTGTACGTGCGCATGGGCCGCGCATCGGTGCCGGCCGTCTATGCCGACGGGGTGGAGCTGGAGCTCGGGCGCGCCTACGTGCTGCGCGAAGGCTCGGACGCCACCATCGTCGCCTGCGGCGTCGAGGTGGAGCAGGCGCTGAAGGCTGCCCAGATGCTGGCCGCCGAGGGCGTCGAGGTCGAGGTCATCGACGCGTTCAGCGTGAAGCCCCTCGACGAGGACACCGTTCTCGCGTCGGTGGGGAAGACGGGGCGCGCCGTGGTCGCCGAGGAGCACAGCGTGTACGGCGGCCTCGGGTCGGCCGTGGCCGAGACGCTCGCGCGCTCGAATCCGGCTCCGGTCGAGTTCGTGGGCATGCGCGACCAGTTCGGCAAATCGGGCGAATTCGAGGAGCTGCTCGACTACTTCGACCTGGGTTCCAGGGCGATTGTCGAAGCTGTGAAGAAGGTCATGGCCCGATAGTGCTTCTGCTAGAATCAACCCGTCTCAGTACCCTACTATTCGAACGGAGCACTCTGTGACGAACGACATAAGCCAAGGGGTTCCCGCGCGTCCCGCACGACGCGGCGGCGCCCACGCGGCGCCCGCGCGGCAGACCACGTCGCAGCTTTCTGCGTCGCTGCCGGTGCTGGAAGTCGATGACATTCCCCAGCAAACAGGCACGCCGGTCATCACGTTCGACCATGTGACGAAGGTGTACCCGGCTCAGCCGAACAAGCCGGCGCTTAACGATATATCCCTGCAGATCTACGCGGGCGAGTTCATCTTCCTCGTGGGCCATTCCGGCTCCGGCAAGTCCACGTTCATCCGCATGCTCATCCGAGAGGTGAAGCCCTCGCAGGGCCACATCTACGTCGCGGACGAGGACCTGACCACCATGCGCAACTGGCGCGTGCCCTACCTGCGCCGCAACATCGGCTGCGTGTTCCAGGACTTCAAGCTGCTGCCGAACAAGACCGTGTTCGAGAACGTCGCGTTCGCGCTCGAGGTAATCGGCAAGAGCCGCCACGTCATCAAGACGCAGGTACCCGAGGTGCTGCGCCTCGTCGGTCTGCAGGACAAGCTCAACAAGCGCCCCGACCAGCTGTCCGGCGGCGAACAGCAGCGCGTGTCCATCGCGCGCGCCATCGTGAACCGCCCGCCGCTTCTGGTGTGCGACGAGCCTACCGGCAACCTCGACCCGCAGACGTCGCGCGGCATCATGGATCTGCTCGAGCGCATCAACCGCACGGGCACCACGGTGCTCGTGGCGACGCACGACCGCGAGATGGTGGACAACATGCGCCGACGCGTCATCGCGCTCGACCGCGGACACCTCACCCGCGACCAGGATCGGGGGGTGTACGGTTTCGATGTCTAGTTTCTTCTACTTTATCAAGGAGTCCCTCAAGGGCTTCACGCGCAACCTGTCGACGGCGCTGGGATCCATCGTGACCATCTTCCTGTCGCTGCTGATCATCGGCGTGTTCCTCGTCGGCGGCTTCGTCGTCGAGAAGCTCGTCTCGTCGGTGGAGAGCGAGGTGTCCATCACGGCCTACGTGTCCGACGATGCCTCCGATGCCGATATCCAGTCGGTCGAGAACTTCATCGAGGGGCTCGACGGCGTGGCATCGGTGGGCTTCACGAACAAGGAGCAGGCGCTCGAGAAGTTCCGCTCCTCCACGACGTCCGACATCATCGACACGCTGGACGGGCAGAACCCGCTGCCGCGCTCGATCGACGTCGAGCTGTCCGACCCGCAGCTGGTCGAGCAGGTGGCCGATGCGATCCGCGGCAACTCCACCTACCAGCAGATCATCGGGTACGACACGCCCGAGCAGTCGCTCAAGTACGGCCAGCAGACGGTCGACCGCCTGTTCACGCTCACGAACTACGTGCGCTACATCGGCATCGCGCTGGTGGCTCTGCTCATCTTCATCGCCATGGTGTTCATCAACAACACCATCCGCCTGGCCATTCTGGCGCGCCGCAAGGAAATCGCCATCATGCGCCTCGTGGGCGCGTCGAACGGCTTCATCCGCGGGCCCTTCCTCATGGAAGGCGCGCTGCACGCCATCATCGGCTCGCTTTTGGCGGTGGGCTGCCTTGAGCTTCTGCGCACGCTCGCGCTGCCGAAGCTGCAGAGCGCGCTCATGTTCCTCAACTTCGACCTGAGCCTGAACACCTTCCTGTTCATCTACGCCGTGCTGGTGGGCGCGGGCCTGCTCATCGGCCTGCTGGGTTCGGCGTTCGCCATGCGCCGCTACCTCAAGGTGTAACCGGTTGAACGGCCATGGCCAAGCATACTGACACTTCGCATGTTGCGGCGTCCGCCCGTCGAGCGCGGGCGCGCAACATGCGCCTTATCAAGGCCTGCATCGTCGTCATCGTCGTGAGCGTCGCTTTCGTCGCGGGCTTTACTGCGCGAGGCGACGCTTCTCTTCTCGAGTCGCTCGGCTTCACGTCGCTTGTGGTGGACGTCGACCGCAATCCGGGATCCACCACGTCGGGCGACACCTACGACTCCCTCGGGGCGCGCGTGGAGGAGGTCGAGGGCATCATCGACAACGACAGCTTGGACTCCTACGATTTGAACATGGCCACGACCAACGTGCTGAACGCGCTTTCGGACACGACGGAAGACGCGTATCTGCGCTATTACGATCCTGCGCGCTACGCCGCGCTCATGCAGGACAGCGCCGAGCAGTCGGCGGGCATCGGCGTGCTGTTCTCCGAATACAAAGGGCGCGCTTACGCGGCCGACGTGTTCGAGGGTTCGGCCGCCCAGATGGCCGACGTGCGCAGCGGCGATTTCGTGGTGGCCATCGACGGCGACCGCGGACACGAGTGGACCACGAACGAGGTGACCTCCGCGCTCAAGCGCGAGGAGGGCGAGAACGTCGTCATCACGTGGCGGCGCGCCAGCTCGCTCGACGACGAGGGCGGCGAGGAGTTCACTACGACGCTCGTGTGCTCGAACTACGCGGTGAAGAACGTGGAGACCGAGCTTTCCGACACGGTGGGCTACATCAAGCTCAAGCAGATCACGCAGAACGCGGCAGACCTCGTGAAGAACGCGGTCGCCGACCTCGAGTCGCAAGGCGCCACATCGTTCGTGCTCGATATCCGCGACAACCCCGGCGGTTTCCTCACGCAGTCGGTGGATATCGCCAGCCTGTTCGTGAAGAGCGGCACCATTGTGAAGATCCAGACGAAGGCCGAGGAGACGTCCAAGACCACCTCGCGCCCCTACGTGACGGAGAAGCCGCTGGTCTTGCTCGTGAACGGCAAGACCTCCGCTTCCGCCGAGGTGCTGGCCGCGTCGCTCAAGGACAACCAGCGCGCCACGCTCGTGGGATCCACGACGTTGGGCAAGGGCTCGGTGCAGGTGACGCGCGATTTGAGTTTCGGCGGAGCGCTGCGCTACACCGCCGCGTTCTACAAGAGCCCGCTCGGACACGACATCGAAGGCGTGGGCGTCACCCCCGACGTGATGGTGGGTTTGGCGGAGGGCGAGGATAACCAGAAGGCTCTCGCGCTCGAAACCGCCCAGTCCCTCGTGAAGGGCTAGCCGTGGGGCGGACGCGTTCCCATACGCGCCGGCATCCCCGTAGCAACCCGCGGGGCGTGCTGAGCGTGCGCGGAGGCGGCTTCGGCTTCGTGCAGACGGCGGAGGGCGAGTTCTTCGTTCCGGAATCCAAGATGGCGGGTGCGTTCGACGGCGATCTCGTGGAAGTGGCGCCGCTGCCCGTGCAGAGCGGCCGCAAGAAGCAGCCACATGAACGCAAAGCAGATCTTCGCGCAGGAGAGAAGCCGGCGGCGCGCGTGCTGCGGGTCGTCGACCGTGCGCACGACACGCTCGTGGGGCGCTACGAGGTGGCCGAACCTTTCGGCGTGGTCGTGCCCGAAGATGCGAACATCCCCTATGACATATTCACCATGCGTGCCGACCGGCCCGACATCGAAGACGGATCGCTCGTGCGCGTGCGCATCACGACGTTTCCTTCGCGCAACACGGCGGCCACCGGCGTTATCGAGGAGGTGCTCGGGCTCGCCGACGACGAGCACGCGGCCGTAGACGTGGTGATCGCCCGTCACAAGCTGGAGACGGTGTTCTCCGAAGGGGCGCTTTCGGAGGCGCGAAGCGCGGTGCTCGACGAGGACGGCGCGTTGGCGTCGGGGTACCGCGACTTGAGGGAGCGTTTCACGTTCACCATCGATCCGGCCGATGCGAGGGACTTCGACGATGCGGTCAGCCTGGAGCCCGTTTCGACCTGCGGGGTTGGAACCGGCATCCGCGTGGTGGACGAGCGCGGGCTCGGGGCGGCGCGTTGGCGGTTGGGCGTGCATATCGCCGACGTGGCGCACTACGTGCCGTGGAATTCCTCGCTCGACCTCGATGCGCGCAGGCGGGCGACCAGCGTGTACCTCGTCGACCGTGTGATTCCCATGCTGCCCGACGAGTTGTCGGGCGATCTGTGCTCGCTCAAGCCCGACGAAGTGCGTCGTACGATGACGGCCGACCTCTACCTCGACGATCGGGCGCGGCTCGTGGCCTACGATCTGTATCCGGCGCTCATCCGCTCGCATGCGCGCCTGTCGTACGAGGAAGCGCAGGCGCTGCTGGACCGTTGTCATCCTGAGCGGAGCGCCGAAGGCGCGGAGTCGAAGGATCTCGTGCGGCGCGACGGCGCTTGCGCGCCGGGCGACGGGCTTTCCGACCGCCTCGCCGCGCTGTCGCGCCTGGCGAAGCAGCGGTTCGCCTCCCGCGAGAGGGCGGGCGGCCTCGATTTCGACTCGGTCGAGGCGCGCGTGGTTCTCGATGAGGAGGGGAGTCCGACGGGTATCGACTTGCGCGTCAAGACCGACGCGACCTCGCTCATCGAAGAGGCCATGATCCTTGCGAACGAGACCGTCGCCAAGCACCTGCGCGATGCGAAGTCCTCCAGCCTGTACCGCGTCCACGAGCAGCCTTCGGCCGACAGCTTGGCGGCGCTCGTGCCCGTGTTCCAGGACTTCGCGTGGTTCCGCGACATCGATCAAGCCGACTTCATCGCGGGCGATGCGCACGTCGTCCAGCGCGTGCTGGAGGCGAGCGCGGAGCGTCCCGAGGGCGAGCTCGTGTCGACGCTCCTGCTGCGGTCGATGAAGCGGGCGGTGTACCGTCCCGACTGCGCTGCGCACTACGGCCTGGCCAGCGGGGCCTACACGCATTTCACGTCTCCCATCAGGCGCTATCCCGACCTTGTGGTGCATCGCATGCTCAAGGCCCTCATCGGCGGACGCCCGGAGAAGTTCGACCAGGAAAAATCGGCGCTGCCATGGATCGCCGAGCACTCCTACGACATGGAGCGCATAGCCGAGAAGGCTGCGCGCGAGTCGCAGGAGGTCAAGCTCATCGAGTATCTCGAGCGGTTCGTGGGGCAGACGTTCTCGGCGACGGTGTCGGGGGTGGCGACGTACGGCGCGTACGTGCGCCTCGACAACACGGCCGAAGGTTTGATCCCGTGCAAGAACCTTGGTTCGGAGTACTTCGCGCTCGATCCTGTGCAGCATCGTCTGACCGGGCAGGACACGGGCGCGTCGTATCGCCTGGGGCAGCGGCTCGCCGTCGTGCTCGTCTCTGCCGATCCGCGTGCTCGGCGCTTGGACTTTCGTCCTGCCCGCGACGAGCGATAGGGCGCCGGCATGGGACGGGTGCGCGAGGTCTTCGCGGCCATGGGTCGCGAGATGCGCAAGAACAAAGGGTCGTTTGCGGTATACGTGGTGCTGCGCCTTATCGTGTTGGCATGCGCGGTCGGCTCGCTCGCCTTCGACAACTACGAGGCGTTCTTCCTGTGCCTGCTCACGCTCGTGCTGTTCCTGGTCCCCACGTTCATAGAGGTGAACTTCAGCATCTCCATCCCCGAAACGCTCGAGGTGGTCATCGCGCTGTTCATCTTCGCGGCCGAGATACTGGGGGAGCTGCTCCACTTCTACACCATCTTCCCGTTCTGGGATGCGCTGCTGCATACGTTCAACGGGTTTCTGGCTGCCGCTATAGGCCTTGCCCTCGTGTCCATCCTCAACCGCTCGGATCGCATCGCGTTCTCTCTGTCGCCGTTCTTCTGCGTGGTGGTGGCGTTCTGCTTCTCCATGACCATCGGCGTGCTGTGGGAGTTCTTCGAGTTCGGCATGGACGAGATGTTCGGACTCGACATGCAGAAGGACACGGTGGTGACCGGCATCTCCAGCACGCTGCTCGATCCTTCGGGCTCGCAGCATCCGCAACGTATAGACCGTATCGAATCCGTCGAGGTCAACGGGCAGGAGCTAGGCGTCGGCGGATACCTGGACATCGGGCTGCGCGATACCATGGGAGACCTGTTCGTGAACTTCGTCGGAGCGCTTGCGTTCTCGGTCATCGGGTACCGCTACCTCAAAAGCAAGGGCGAGGGCCGGTTCGTGCGACGTTTCGTGCCCACCCCCGCACCGCCCGACGATGTCGAAACTTTGACTATCTAACTACATACGGTATGATGCGGCCGATGTGAAACGACGGACGAGGAGGCGGGGATCGTGGACGGTTCGAACGAGACGGCGAGCGCTTCTCAAAGACGGCGCGAGGAAATCGACGACCTGCTGTCCGGCACGTTCAACTCCATCCTGCGCATCGAGGAGCAGTCGCTGGACAACCGCCTGACGCACGGGCTCACCATAACCGAGGTCCACACCATCGTGGCTATCGGCCTGCACGAGCGCAATCCGATGAACGTGATAGCCGCGCGCCTGAACGTGACCTTGGCTACGCTGACCACGGCGGTGAACAAACTGGCGAACAAGGGCTTCGTGGAACGTACGCGCGCCGAGGACGATCGTCGCAAGGTGCTGGTCTCGCTCACCAAGAAAGGCAGGCAGGTGCTGCGCGCGCACAACCTGTTCCACCATCAGATGATCGACGAGGCGTTGGCCGATCTTACCGAGGAGGAGGAGCGCGTGTTCGCCGGGGCGCTCAAGAAGGTGAAGGGCTTCTTCGACGCGCAGGCGTGAGGAGTTTGCGACCTGCGGGGCAGGCGTGAGCGGTCACGCAGCTCTCCTCGCACACGCAGCGATTGCTCGTCGCACTGCATGACCGCTCACGCCCTGTTCGCGGTTGGGCTATTCGGCTGGATGCGTCGAGGGGGCCTGTCTTGGGTGCGCCTGGAACGGGGCGGTGGGAATAAGAGGAAGGGCGCAGAAATCGTGGAGGGCGCATGGCGGCTCTTGCAATCGGAGTCCCGTCACCATACCATTACTTCCGGAGAAATACTTTGACTATCAAACTAAATTGCATGAAGCGAAAGGAACGCACCATGGCTACCATCGACACCGTGAAGGAAGTCCTCGTCGAGAACCTCGATCTCGAGGCCGAGAAGATCACCGAGGAGGCCACGCTCGAGTCGCTCGGCATCGACTCGCTGGACATGGTCGAGCTCATCTGCGACCTCGAGGAGAAGTGCGACGTCGAGTTCGGCGAGCCCGAGGGAATCGAGACGGTGGGTCAGCTGGTCGCGCACATCGATTCGCTGTAACGCGCGTTGATCGGGCCCCGTACGGGGCCCGCTTGTATGACGGGGCCCGAACGGGGCCGTGGGTTCGAGGAAGAGAGAGCATGAGCATGAAGACGCGGGTAACGGAACTGCTGGGCATCGAGGTGCCCGTCGTGCAGGGCGCGATGGCGCGCATCGCGGATGCGAGCCTGGCCGGCGCGGTGAGCGAGGCCGGCGGCCTCGGCATCATCGCATGCGGCGGCGCGCCGCTCGACTGGGTCGAGGAGCAGGTGCGCATCGCCCGCTCGATTACCGACAAGCCCATCGGCGCGAACGTCATGCTCATGGATCCGAACGCGGGCGAGACGGCCGAGCTTCTGGCGAAGCTGCGCGTTGACGTCATTACGACGGGCGCGGGTTCTCCCGCGAACTACATGCAGCTGTGGAAGGACGCCGGCATCAAGGTGGTGCCCGTGGTGGCCTCCAGCGCGCTGGCCGCGCGCATGGAGCGCCTCGGAGCCGACGCCGTGGTGGCCGAGGGCACCGAGGCCGGCGGCCATATCGGCGAGCTGACCACGATGGCGCTCATCCCCGCAGTATGCGACGCCGTGTCCATCCCCGTGATCGCCGCA
>OGXN01002911.1_pt1 | contig 10877 bp, 13 predicted proteins | sample 1576281 | NCBI WGS metagenome assembly OGXN01 (sample SAMEA3541494, study PRJEB24748) | human gut metagenome | biome: human gut; feature: human-associated habitat; material: faeces | place: China | collected 2012
CTCTTGATTGCTTCCTCCATCTTAGCTGCACAGTTTGCGCAGTCCAGGTCCTGTAATTTGAATTTCTTTTTCATTAACAGTAATGGCAAATTTTTCACTAGCAATTGTCAGAAGAATACCAATAAGTAAACCGATTGCACCTACAATAATGGCCGCAATTATAATTTCATTCATCTTATATTCTCCTCCTTATATTAGACCTGAAAAGCCAATGAATGCAATTGCCATCAGTCCTGCTGTGATTAGTACAATGGGGGAACCTTGGAATGAAACAGGAATATCATTATCAGCGATTTTTTCACGTATCCCAGCCATAATAACGATGGCAATCGTAAATCCAACAGCTGTTCCAAAACTACAAACAAGACTTGTCAAAATATCATAATTATTTTGAACATTTGTGATAGCAACTCCTAAAACGGCACAGTTAGTTGTGATAAGAGGAAGATATACTCCCAAAGAACTATATAAGCCAGAGCTATATTTTTTTAAGAACATTTCAACTAGCTGCACCAAAGCAGCAATAACTAAGATGAAGGTAACAGTGTTTAAATATTCTAAATGGAAGAGTACTAGTATTTTGTAAACTAAACTTGTTGCAATTGAAGCAATAGACATTACAAAGATGACAGCACCACCCATTCCTGCTGCTGTTTCAATTTTTTTTGATACTCCTAAAAAAGGACATAGACCTAAGAATTGACTTAAGACAACATTATTTACTAAAGCGACACTAATTAATAATAAAATCATTCCCGTCATTTATTTTTCCTCCTTTAAATCACAAAGTGCCTTTTCATCACTGCTACGACAATGAAGACAATCATGATTACAATTACCATCTTTGTTTTTATTAGTTGCACTTGGCAGTTTTAAACGGTTTTGAATAGCCGTTAGACCAGCTAAAACAAAGAAAGCGCCAGGTGCCATTACAAAGATAGTTACAGGTTCAAGATGAGCAAAAAAGCTATAAATATTAGTGCCAACTAAATCGTTAAAAAGTGGCGCAAACTCAATTCCAAAAAAAGTACCACTGCCCAACATTTCTCTAATTAAACCAATACAAGTCAGTGCAAGCGTAAAACCTAGCCCCATACCAACACCATCAAATAACGATAAAACGCAACTATGTTTTGAAGCGTAAGCTTCAGCTCGTCCTAAAATGATACAATTAACCACAATTAGAGGAATGTAGATCCCTAATGTATCATATAATGAAGGCAAATATGCTTGTAATAGTAATTGGACAATTGTTACCATTGAAGCGACAATTACGATATAAGAAGGAATTCGCATTCTTTCAGGGATTATTTTTCGTAAGAACGAAATCATAAAATTTGATGCGGCAAGGACAATCATCGTTGTTAAGCCCATTCCTAATCCATTGACAGAAGAAGTTGTTACTGCAAGAGTAGGACACATTCCTAACATTAAAATCAAAGTTGGATTTTCTTTTATGATTCCATTATAAAGACGTTCAACATATTTATTCATGATTAGCCTCCTTGATTTCCTGGTTGATTGCTAAGGCTCCGTTAATAGCATTGTTAAAAGCTGATGAAGTAATTGTAGCTCCGCTTAGAGCATCAATTTCATCTTCATTTTGCTTACCAGTTTTGGTGATTTTAAAATCAGTTACTGATTTATGATAATATTGATTTTTAAAATTATCATTTTTAGCATTCATTCCTAATCCAACCGTCTCATCAATTGAGAGGACTTCAATTCCCGTAATTTCATTATTAGTATCAATTCCAACAACTAATGTGATATCACCGCCATAACCATCTTCAGTAGTGACTTTGACAACATGTCCTATTAATTCTTTTTTATCATTTGTAACGACTAAAACGTCGTCTATCACAATGCCATTTTCACCAAAGTTATATTTTTTGTCTTTTATAACATTAGGAAAATTTTTAACAAGTTGATTTATTTGTTTATTATTATCAAAATTTTGACCTTCTTTAAAAACACTTCGATAAGAATCTTGTATGATTTTTTCATTTTGTCTAGCAATTGGGTCTTTGGTAATAGAATTAACCATAGCTAGAGATAAACTAGCAGCAACTGTAATTACAACAAAAACGAGAATATCTTTTAGAAGATTTTTTTTCATTATGCTTTACCTCCACTACCTTTTATTTTAGGCACTGTTACTTTTTCAATCAAAGGGACAAGTAAATTAGTAATGATAATAGCAAATGACATTCCCTCAGGAGTATTACCATAGAGCCTAAAAACAGCAGCTAATATTCCAATAACCAGTCCATAAATAATTTTACCGGTTGGAGTAATCGGACTTGTCACATAGTCAGTAGCCATGAAAAATGCCCCAATCATTAAACCGCCACCACAAATTTGTTGTAATAAAAATAGACTGTTAAAGTTATTATTGATCAAAATGATTAAAGAAAATGAAAATAGGATACACAACGGTATTTTAGGACTAATTACTTTTCGATAAATTAGGTAGACAGCGCCTAAAAGCAGAGCAATTACTGATGTTTCACCAATCGTACCACTAGTATTTCCTATAAACATTTTGAGAAGATTGACATTTTGTCCATTTTGTATCATTGCCAGCGGAGTAGCACTAGTACTTGCGTCGATGCTAACAAAGCTGTTCATTTTTCCGGCAAATGAAATTAATAAAAAACATCGAGCTGCTAAAGCAGGATTCATAAAGTTCTGACCAAGTCCACCAAAAAGTTGCTTAACAATTATAACTGCGAATATACTTCCCAAAGCAACCATCCACAATGGCAATGAGCTTGATAGGCATAACGCTAATAATAAGCCTGTGATGGCTGCGGAGCCGTCTTTAATCGTGATTGGCAGCTTCATCAATCGTTGATACAAATATTCACTTAGAACAGCTGTAATAATAGCAGTTGTAATAACAAGAAACGCATTAAATCCAAATTGATAAATTCCAAAAAAAGTTGCTGGTAATAAAGAAATGATTACGTCATACATAATATTTTTAGTTGTAATTGAACTACGAATATGGGGAGCAGTAGACACATTAAATAAATTATCCATTATTTTGCTCCTTTCTTGCGATCGTCATTAATTGCTTTTTTTATTTTTTTAAATGATTGTGTCATGTTTCGCTTTGCAGGACATGTGAAGGTACAGCAGCCGCACTCCATACAATCGTTGCCGTGAACCTTTAAAAAGTTTTCTTTATCGCCTGTTCTGGCATAACGGTATAGTAATTGTGGAATAAGACCGATAGGGCAAACATCGACGCATCGGCCGCAGTGAATGCACGCAGTTGGAGCGGTTTTAGATACTTCATCTTCACTTAGGCAAACTAAAGCAGAAGAAGTTTTAGAAACTGGTACATCTAAATTAAATAAAGCAGTACCCATCATGGGACCACCAGAAATGATTTTTTGAGGATGTATTTTAAAACCTCCACAAGCGTCAACAAGGGTCTGATATTTAGTTCCTAGGCGAACCTTAAAATTTTGTGGTTGAAAGATTGCATCACCAGTTACCGTTACAATCTTTTCAATTAGTGGAATATTTAAGGCAACGGCCTCATAGATAGCAATAATAGATGCAACATTGCTGACAATACAGCCAACATCAGCTGGCAACATCCCATCTACAATTGTTTGATTAGTTAATACTTTAATCAATACGCGTTCACTTCCTTGAGGGTATTTTGTTGGTAAGGCTGCTATTTCAATTTTATCTTCATCTACAACGACTTTTTTTAAATGAGCTAATGCTTCTGGCTTATTATCTTCAATAGCAATAATTGCTTTGGCATTTTTAAATAACTGTAATTGAATTTTGATGCCAGCGATTAATTTATCTGTTTCTTCTAGCATTAAACGATAGTCAGAAGTTAAATAGGGCTCACATTCTGCACCGTTGATAATTACATATTTAATTGAGTCATCATCTTTAGGGGTATTTTTTATTGCGCTGGGGAAGCCGGCGCCACCTAAACCAACAATTCCTGCGTGAGCGATAAGTTCACGAATTTGCATACTGCTATAATTATGATAATCATTTGTTGTGTTGTATTCTGGAATACTTTGATATTGGTGATCGTTAGTAATAACGATACAATCAACAAAAAAACCAGTAGGGGCAAGTCGTAAATCAATTGTTTTAACGGTTCCAGAGACAGAACTAGCAACATTGGCAGAAATCATACCGTTTCCATTAGCAATAATTTGGCCAACTAAAACATGATCACCTTTAGCAACGATAGCTTTAGCTGGAGCACCAATATGCTGTGATAATGGATAAATCAGTTCATCTCCAGGATTTAATAGTTTGATTGGATGATTGGCGGAAAGACTTTTATTATCATGGGGATGGATTCCGCCTTTAAAACTTAGTATTCTCATTTGAATTAAACTCCTTTTTTGGACTATATTTTAATTATAGACTTTTTATAATTAATATTAAATAGTTTAGACAAGTTAAAAAATTAACTTAAAAAGCAATCCTTTCAAGAGGATTGCTTTTACTAGTTTATAAATGAAATTGAGATTCATCAAGACGTAGACTATAACCTTGTGGGTGTTTACAAACTGGGCAGATCGTTAGTGCATCAGTACCTTCATAAATAAAACCACAGTTCATACACATCCATTTTACAGTAGACTGGTCATTAAATAATTTACCACTGGTTAATAAATTATGATATTTTTTAAAACGTTCATGGTGATAGTGTTCAATCTCACAAATCATGTAAAAAGTTGTTGCAATTTCAACATAACCTTCTTCTTTAGCTTCATCACCAAATTGCTTGTAGATAGATGTTGCTTCATCGTATTCGTGTTGTGCTGCTTGTTCTAATAACGAACTTAAATCCTGATCTAGATCAACAGGATAATTAGCCTCCATTGAAACATTAGCATCTTTAAAAACATCTTTAAGATAATTGTAAAAAACTATCGCATGCTCTTTCTCTTGATTTGCAGTAAAATAAAGCATATCTTGTAAAATAGCCATTCCATTCTTACCTGCGACTTTAGCAGCCATTTCATAACGCATTCGAGCTTGACATTCACCAGCAAAAGCTCTTAATAAATTTGTTTTGGTTTTTGTTTCCATATATAAGTTACCTCCACTTTTATTTTTAACAAAATAAAAGAAGATTAAACTTAATCTTCTAAGAATCAAATAATCTCTTTAATAATAATTAAAATATTATAACGCTGATATAGATACTGCTAACAAGACAAATAATCTAGTTGATCATATCTTTATTCATTCCAGTTAATTCCATATATTCAGTTTTAACATTTTTCAATAATTGCATAAATGTCCAATTTACATTTGTTTGAGTTACAATTGCCTTTAACGGAATGAAAGGAATGTTTGCTTCTTTAAAAATTTGTAATAGCAAATCAACTTGTTTATCTTCAAAACCAGCCATAACCATCATGTCATCTTGTGGAATCTCTGTTAATGCTTCAGTTCCACGTTCAAAATTATCAGCACCTAAAATATACCCAATCGGGCTCATTAAATCACTTGATTTAACAATGATTACTTCAACATTCAGTTTTTCAAGAATTGAAATAATTGCTTTACCAGCATCAGTTTTATCAATATTGTATAATAATACAGTTTCTTGCATATGTATTGCCTCGCTTTCGTTTAATAGGTTATCATATTTATGGTTAACGTTCAACTAAGTTGACTTAATGTGCTATAATTTATTCGGGTAGGTGAGATAATGCGGTATTATTTAGAAAAAGAAATTACAAATAGTTATAAAGAAGGAAGCTTAGTTATTGATATTCTTAGTAAAGAAGATTTCATAAACCAGTATCAAAAGGAAAATCATGCAAACCATGTGATTAGGCATATTGGGGATATTATGTACTGTAAAGTAGAATTATTTTACGATGTGATTTGCGGAGCGTTTGTTATACCTGACAAAAAGGATTTAAAAATAAAACATTGTTTTAGTTTTTATTTAACAGAACAAAAAATGATTTTTATTGATGATAACGATTATGTGATGAAACTTATTGAAAAAATGAAAGATACATATACTAATAATCGTCTAAGTTTGAACAAATTTTTTCATGATTTGATTTTCTTAATAACTGTTGATGATGGAATGTATTTACAAGAATATGCTGATCGTTTACAGGTCATCGAAGACAAAATAGCTTTTAATTTCAATAGTCAAATAAATAATGAGATAATCTTGCTGCGTAAAGAACTATTAATTTTAAATTCCTATTATAATCAGTTGGGGGATATGATCGATATTTTAAGTGATAATGAATCAGATTTCTTAAATGATTATGAATGTCATTTATTCAGCATGCAGGCACGTAGGATTGATCGTTTGGATAACCAGTTAAATGCTTTAAAAGATTATTCTTTGCAAATAAAGGAAATGTATCAAAATAAAATTGATACCCACCAAAATAAAATTATGACTGTTTTAACAGTTGCAACAACTATTTTCTTCCCGTTATCGATTATCACAGGATGGTATGGAATGAATTTTAAAAATATGCCAGAGTTAAATAATCCTTAAGGTTATATTATTGTTATTGGAGCAAGTGTTTTAGTTGTAATTATTGAAATGTTAATTTTGAAAAAGAAAAAATTCTTTTAGAAAAAAATGTTGACGTAGTCAATAAAAAAAGGTATAGTAAATAAGCAACAAATGATAGCAGCACATAGAGTTTTGAAAAGAGCGTTTATAACTTAAGTTTGTAGAGTAGCTAGCTGCAAAGTGAAATACTTAATATAAACACAATTCAAATAATCTATGCAATGTTATTGTTTTATGCAAATAAAACAATAAATGGAGGAAGACAAATGTCACGTTACACAGGACCTCAATGGAAATTATCTCGTCGTTTAGGATTCTCTACTTTAGAAAATGGTAAAGAATTAAATAAGAGAGCTTATGCTCCAGGTCAACATGGTCAAAAAAGAAAAAAACAAACAGAATATGGTTTACAATTAGCTGAAAAGCAAAAAGTAAGACATATGTATGGAGTAAATGAAAAACAATTCCATAACACATTCAAACAAGCAGGTAAAATGGAAGGTATCCATGGTTATAATTTCTTCTGCTTATTAGAAAGAAGATTAGATAATGTTGTTTACAGATTAGGATTTGCACCTACAAGAAGAGCTGCAAGACAATTAGTAAACCACGGTCATTTCTTAGTAAATGGAATTAAGACTGATATTCCATCATTCCGCGTTAAAGTTGGAGATGTTATTGAAGTTAAAGAAAAATCTAAAAATTTAGCAATCATTAAAGCTAGCTTAGAAGCTAGAGTACATACTCCTGCTTTTGTAGAAGTTGATGATACTAAATTAACTGGAAAACTTGCTCGTTTACCAGAAAGATCTGAATTAAATCAAGAAATCAATGAGTCATTAATCGTTGAATACTATAACCGTATGGGATAATCCCTACGGGATTAAACTGGTATATCTTAACTATGCAGAAGTTAGGATATACTTTTTTTTGAATTTGATTCTTCGTTAGATTATTAATTGCTGGTTTAAAACGACAGTTTTGCCATCCTGTTTAAAGAACGAGCGCACAGGTTGATAGCAATTATAATTATTTATAAAATGGTAAGAAAATTATTTTTTATTGGTTTAAATTAAAATAATTAAAATTATATTCCGGATAACCCTAAGAAAAAATCATATAAAATTGAAAAAAGTATTTGCATAAAAAATTAATTTAATAATGTATTAATTTTGATAATTTGATATAATCAAATTAATGTGGAGGTATGTATGACAGATAGTAGAATTTGTATTGCCTTGGATTTTCAAAATAAGGCAGAAGTAAAAGAATTTTTGGAAAAATTCAATGATGAAAAACTATATGTAAAAGTTGGAATGGAACTATTTTATGGTGAAGGTATTGAAATCATCAAAATGATTAAAGAAATGGGACATAACATTTTTTTAGATTTAAAATTACATGATATTCCTAATACTGTAAAAAGTGCAATGAAGCAACTAGCAAAATTAGAAGTAGATATGGTCAATGTTCATGCTTCAGGAAGTATCGCAATGATGAAAGCTGCAATTGAAGGATTAGAAGCAGGCAAGACAGGTGATAAACGACCTTTATGTATCGCCGTTACATGTTTAACGTCACTTGATCAAGAAGTGCTAGATAACGAGCTTTTAATTAACGATACATTAGAAAATGTCGTTTTAAAGTGGGCTACTAATGCTAAAGAAGCAGGACTTGATGGTGTTGTTTGTTCACCATTAGAATCTAAAGTGATTCATGATAATTTAGGAATGGAATTCATAACAGTAACGCCAGGAATTCGTTTAGCTGATGATAGCGTAAATGATCAAAAACGGGTTACTACTCCGGCGATGGCACGCGAATTAACATCTAGTTATATCGTAGTAGGTAGAACGATTACTGGATCTGCTGATCCATACGCAACATATAAAAAAGTATATCAAGATTTTCAAGGGTAGAGGAGAAGAATAATGAAAGAATTAATTGCTAAAGATTTATTAGATATTCAAGCGGTTTTTTTAAGACCAAATGAACCATTTACATGGGCTAGTGGAATTAAATCACCGATTTATTGTGATAATCGTTTAACATTATCATATCCAAAAGTTCGTAAAGATGTAGAAACTGGACTAGCTAAATTAGTTCAAGAAAATTTTCCAGAAGCAGAATGCTTAATGGGAACAGCTACTGCGGGAATTGCTCATGCTGCATTAGTGGCAGATATTTTGGAATTACCAATGGGATATGTCCGTGGTGGGGCAAAAAGCCATGGTCGTAACAATCGGATCGAAGGAAAAGTAGAACCCGGCATGAAAGTTGTTGTGGTAGAAGACCTGATTTCAACGGGGGGGAGTTCATTAGAATGCGTTGAAGCGCTAAAAGAAGCCGGTTGCGAAGTAATTGGAATGATTGCTATTTTCACATATGGATTACCAAAAGCAACAATTAATTTTGAAGCGGCTGAATGTAAATATGTAACATTGACTGATTATGATACATTGATCGGTGTAGCAAAAGAAAATGACTATATTAAAGAAGCTGATATGGAAAAATTAAAGGCTTGGAAAAAAGATCCAAGTGACGAAAGCTGGATGAGTAAATAGAAGGTAAAAACACCTTCTTTTTTTATATTTTCCCCCTAAAATAAAGATATTTTAATTGCATTATCATTGTGCTATAATTATAATGCTATTGTTGTAAATAAAAGTAGCTTTGGAGGTAGAAAATGCTAAAAAGTATTAAATATGTTCTAAAAGAGAATTTCTCAAATTTATTTAGAATATATTCAATTTCGAAATATGAATTATTATCTGATATTCGTGATTCCCGTTTGGGGATTTTTTGGAATTTTGCTAATCCATTGATTCAAATTTTAACATATTATTTTGTTTTTGGTTTAGTAATGAATCGTAAAGATGTAGATGGAATTCCTTTTATTCAATGGATGTTGGCGGGAATGGTTGTTTGGTTTTTTATTAATCCTTGTATTACTCAAGGGGCTAATGCCATTTTTTCAAAGACGGGTGTAATTACTAAAATGAAATTTCCAGTTAGTGTTTTACCAGCTACGGTAGTTTTAAAGGAATTATTTAATCATGCCTGTATATTGCTTTTAATGATTATTTTTTATTGTACTCAAGGTGTCTATCCATCAATCGAGTGGTTGGGAATTATATATTATTGCTTTGCGGCCTGCTGTTTTGCTGTGAGTTTAGCGATGATTACATCTGTGCTTAATATGATTGCTCGAGATACTCGTAAGTTGATTTTAGCGTGTATGCGTTTGATTTTATATTTAACACCTATTTTATGGCCGATTTCTCGTTTTAGTGAACAGACGTTATTGTTTGATATTATTCGTTTTGTCATGAAAATCAATCCAATCTATTATATTGTATGTGGGTATCGAGATTGTTTTTTATATCACCTTGGATTTATGCATTATTGGAAACAAATGCTGGCTTTCTGGGGGATTACTGGAATACTGTTTGTTGTTGGCTGTTATATGATGTATAAATTCAAACATAAATTTATTGATATGATCTAGGTGGTAGAAATGGAAAATTACGCAATTAAATTTGAAAATGTTGCTATCGTTGAAAAATCCCATGAGAAACGTTATCTAAAATTATTAGAATCATATAAAAACGGCACAACATTCAAAGGCGATGCCCCAAAAGGATGGAAATGTCGTCAATGCGGATTCATTTATGAAGGAGATGAAGCACCTGAACATTGTCCTACATGCGGATATCCTAAAGCCTTTTTTGAAAGAATGTGTGAAAATTACTAATAAGAATTAATATAACTATTTTAAAAAGATGTAATTAAATATAATAATTAAATATTTGGATTGATTACTTTATAAAGAAATCAATCCTTTTAATTTATGACTTTTTGATTATAATATTCTAAATCCATACCTATAAACTATTTTAAATCTGATTAAAAACTTCTCATCTAAACAGTTCTCTTTGATATATAAATACCCCACAAGCTAGAATAACGGTTTACCGTAGAATAGCTCTACACTTAAGCCTGTCTTATCCAACTCGTGAGGTTTACTCAGGATTATTATATTTTTGCTTTTAATACGTAGATTCTAGATAAATAATCTCCATTAGTCCCATCGTATTTTTCTTTATTTTCACCGCAAGAACTATCAGTTGTAATTAAACCCAAGTTCATTAATTCATCACCATAATGAACTGTATTATTAAGATTAACATGATATTCTTTATCCGGATCTAATCCCAACAGCTTTACACGACGGTAACCAACATTAACTTCCTGCAAAGTACGATAATATCCAATAATAGCAGTATTCTGATCCTGTGATACAACCATCCAAACAGTCTCATTA
>OGXN01002912.1_pt1 | contig 10876 bp, 7 predicted proteins | sample 1576281 | NCBI WGS metagenome assembly OGXN01 (sample SAMEA3541494, study PRJEB24748) | human gut metagenome | biome: human gut; feature: human-associated habitat; material: faeces | place: China | collected 2012
AAGGGTTCTCCGCGAGCAACTCGTCTTGTTCCTCAATCATCAAGATAATGTCCTTGGTCAATTGCCATTCATGTAAGATAATCTGATAGATATTGCGAACTTCTTCTTCTTCACACAATTGGGCGTACTCAAAGGCAATATCCATGTTGGCTTTGGATAAGACCATGTCCACATTTGACAAGAGAGATTGGAAGAAAGGCCAGTTTTTATACATGTATCGAAGGGTTTCGATATTCTCAGGATCCTCATCGATAAATTCCTTAAAGCTAGAACCTACTCCGTACCAACCAGGAAACATCACCCGACTTTGTGACCATGAGAAGACCCATGGGATAGCACGCAAACCACCGATTTCTGTAATGGTCTTACGAGCAGCAGGACGTGAACCAATATTAAAGCTTGAAATTGCTTTGATCGGACTTGATTCAAAGAAGTAGTCATAGAAGTGCTCATTTCCAAAGACCAAATCACGATAGATATCGTAACTGCGATTCACGACTTTATCCATGACTTCCCCGAAACGATCAAACATAGAGAATGGACTCTTTTGTTCGGCAATCATTCGGTTAATGGTTGCAGAGACGAGCATCTCAAGGTTGTAGTAGGCAGCATCTTTATTTCCATATTTATTGCCGATCACTTCCCCTTGCTCAGTTAAGCGGATACGGTCATTAATGGATTTCAATGGTTGAGAAGTGATGGCTTCATAAGTAGGACCTCCACCACGACCAACAGTACCACCACGACCATGGAAGAAGGTAATCTTCACTCCAAACTCGTCTCCGATAGCGGTCAATTGTTGTTGGGCTTTAAAGAGGGTCCAACAAGAAGACAAGTATCCACCATCTTTGTTGGAATCAGAGTAACCTAACATAATCTCTTGGTAGTTGTTCTTAGAAGCAATCCAACGTTTGGCAATCGGAAGAGACAAGTAACTTCTCATGGTTTCTTCTGAATGATCCAAATCTTCGATCGTTTCAAACAACGGCACGATTTGCACACGAGCTTTTTCCGTATCGACTAAGCCCACTTCTTTCAACATCACAGCCAATTCCAACATATCTGACACACTTGTTGCATGGGAGATGATGTTTTGACGAATGACTTCTTCTCCTAAACGATCCTTCAATTCACGGGCCGTTTGGAAAATCGCTAATTCTTTTTCAAGCAGTTCAGATTTTTCAGCATGGGTTGCTGATAAAATACGTGGGTCTTCTAAAAGTTCTTTCAAGAGAACTTGACACTTTTCATCCTCTGATAAATCAGAATAATGGTCATTAATTCCAGCTGATTTCAGCAATTCTGCCACACAGGCTTCATGCACACTCGAATCCTGGCGCATATCAATAGAGGCCAGATAGAATCCAAAAACATCGATGGCTTCTAGAAGTTCTGCAAACTCACCAGAAATTAAATACTCTGATTTGTTTTCTAACAAGGAATCTTTGATCTTTTCAAGGTCTTCTTTAAATTCTTGAGCTGATGCATAAGCTGGAGCTTCTTTCTCAGAAATTTTCTTTAGAGCCCCAGAGATACGATTGCCGATATAATCAGAAACTGGCCCTTGTTGATGAGCATTCGCTCCTAATAACCTCTCGACAGCATAACGATCTTCTCTAGTTTCCCCAACCATAGTCCATTCTTTTAAATTGACCAAAGTCTGGATCAATTTTGACTGGATATAGTGGAAAGCCCGACGGTAAGGTTCTTTTTCACGAAAGACGGATGTATCACTTGATAGGGCGGCCATTTCAGCTACTGCTTCACTTGTTTTAGAAAGACTCGTTGAAAGGGAGAAATGACGGTATAATTTTGAAATCTTTTCGATGTAATAGTTCAAAATGACTTCACTTTGAATAGTTGCTGAACGCTTCAAGGTCTCAGCTGTTACAAACGGATTCCCGTCCCGGTCTCCCCCAATCCACATGCCCATTGTGATCGGACGTGGTTGTTCAAGCTCTAATCCATGCTCTTTTGCCAAGCGTTTGTATTCCAACATTAGGTTTGGAACAGCTTGCAAGAAAGAGCTATTGTAATATTCCATAACGTTGGTGATTTCATTAGTAACCTTCAATTTTTTGTCACGAATCATATCCGTTTGCATCATGATTTCGATATTACAACGAAGGTTGTTATACCACTTATACTCATTCATTAAACCAGCTTTAACATCCCGGTGCTGACGAAGAAGAGCATGAATATGATTGGTTAAATCCAGCATGGTTTTTCGTTGCACTTGAGTTGGATGGGCTGTTAAAACAGGTACAATATTGAGATTTTCAAGAATTTCTTGTGCATCTTCATTTTTCGCAACTTCTTTAATGGTTGAAGAAAGTTTTCCGAGGTATTCACCATCCACGTTATTCAAATGATTGATTTCATAGGCCAAATCGACATCTTCTGAGATGTTAATCAAGAGTGGTAAAATAGCAAAATAACGTGAAATCACTGTCATTTCTTCATTTGTCAATTGTTCCACTAGTTGATTCACCTCACGATAGTTCTGTGTTTTTGATAGATCCTTCAACTGCCTAATTTTATCAAAGGTTTCCGGACGAACCAAATTTTTCGTAATATCATCTAATAAATTGGTTAAGATTTCGGCTTCTTCTTTGATAATATCTTTATTTGTGAAGTTCTCTAATTTTTGTAAGACCATTTTTTCTCCTTTTTGAATAGCCATTCAACAATTCCCTTTTAATAATAAGGTTTGATTTTACCTTTTTCTTCAAAAACCATGCCTTCTTGTTCCATCTTGGCCCGTTTTTCACTAGCGTCGATATTCAAAACGAAAGCAATCGCTACGGATAAGACCCATAAGCTATTTCCCCCTTGGGATAAGAAGGGGAAGGTCACTCCTGTAGACGGAATCAAACCAGAAATTCCTCCGATGTTAATGAAGGTTTGCACTAAGATCATCCCACCGATCCCAATGGCCATCATTGAATTAAAAGGATTCTTTGCTCGAATACCGACTAAAATGATCCGAAGGATTAAGAAGAATAGGAGAGCAAGGATCAAGCTAGCTCCAACAAAACCTAATTCTTCAATCACAATCGCAAACACAAAATCTGTGTGCGCTTCTGGTAAGTAACCTTGTTTTTCAATGGAATTTCCAAGTCCCAATCCAAACCAACCACCGTTGCTCATGGCATAGTAGGAATTAGCTAATTGGTGACCTGCGCCAGACAAGTCATTAAAGGGGTTAAAGAAGGCACTAAAACGTTTGGCCACATAACCAAAGACAGGAATTTTAGCGACACGATCCACACCGATGATCCATATTGAACCAAGGACAATGGTGGATACCCCAACAACTAAACCAAGTAAAGAGGTAAACCAACGGTAACCCACTCCACTAGCCGTAATCATGATCAAGACCGTTAAGGCCAAGATCGTCGCATTTCCCAAGTCCGGCATAATCACAACGATTCCAATCAGAATCAAGGTCAGCCAACGCCAATCGTTTAAATTCCTTGGGATCCATTCATTGTGGGTCAATGCTTGATAATCATAATCGCGTATCTCGTCTTGTCGTTTAGAAAAGATCAAGGCTAGATACCAGACTAGGATCACCTTGAGGTACTCCGCTGGCTGGATACTGAAACCTCCAGGAATTGTCAACCAACCGTGAGCTCCATTGACCGTATCCGTGATAAACCTAGACAAAATCAACAAAATCACTTCAATAAAGATGACAAAAGCCAGCACTTTTTTATTTCGAAGAAACTTTAAGCTAAATTTATAAATCAAGGCGATGGTTAGGAGACTAAGGATAAAAAAGAGTCCCTGTGTCCGCACCATCCGAGTAGAACTCACTCCACTTTGAATCGCCAAGGCACTTGTTGTCGAATAGACAACAATCAAGCCAATGATGGATAAAATCAAATAGGGAATGAGGATGGAATAATTTAAAAGATGTCTTTTTTCAATTTTCATAATTCACCATATTCCTAATGTTCAACCTTCATTATATCATTTTTAAGAAGCAAAACCAAGGAAAGGCCAGAAAAGATTCGGCTTCTTCTCTATTTTCCAGAAATATTCTTAATATCTTTCTTATTTTCATATATTTTTATCCTTTTTCGATGAAAAGATTCCTTTTTTTTGAAAATAATGGCTGAAATTAGGATCTTTTAAGCATTAACTTTTGCCTTTTCGTTTTTTTTACGGTAAAATGATTCTGTATGAGAAAAAGGATAAAACCCGTTGTTCTCTTGGCCTTTTTTATCGGTATCATTTCTTTTCTCGTTCTTTCACGAACGATTGCCGATCTACAAGTAAGAGAGCGACAAGAAGCAACCAAAACCATTCCGAACTCCAATACACCTAAAAAAACAACTACTGCAAGCTCTTCTTCTAAAAAAGAGGAAGACATCAATCCAGAACTGGTTGGCCGCCCGATCATTGATATCTCAGGCTGGCAATTGCCTAGTGAAATTGATTACGATGTCCTCTCCCAAAATGTGGGAGGTGTGATCGTTCGTGTTCATAGTGGGGCTCAAGCTAAAAAGGAAAATGCAGCAACCTACTTAAATGGTCTGGATAAATCTTTTAAAACCCATATCCAAGAATTCCAAAAACGAAATATCCCTGTCGCAGTCTATGCTTATGTCGCTGCTAAGGATAAAAAAGAAATGGAAAAAGAAGCAGAGGAATTTTACAAGGCTGCTTCTCCTTACAAACCGACCTACTATTGGTTAGACGTTGAGGAAAAAACCAGGATATGAACGCAGGTGTTGAAGCTTTCCGAGCAAAACTACAAGCTTTGGGTGCAAAAAATATTGGACTCTATATCGGAACCTACTTCATGGAAGAACACAGTATCTCCACTGATAAATTTACGGCTCTTTGGATTCCTACTTATGGATTTGATGATGGCTACTATAATGCCGCGCCAGATACCAACACGGAATACGACTTGCATCAATATACCTCTCAGGGGCAATTAAATGGATTCTCACACTACTTGGATCTCAACCAAATTGCTCCGACGCAAGACCGAGAAGCGATTTATCGGAAACTTTTCAAGGTACAAAAAGATGGCTCTTCCTCATAGCCTTAAAACAGCAGATCAAGTGGTTTTCACTTTTTCTGCTGTTTTCTATTTTTAAGGAGAAGACAATATCGTCGCTATTATATGTTATAATGGTCTAATGAAATCTGATTTTGTAGAGAAAAAGAGAAAAGGAGAAAGCCATGGCAAAAAAAAATAAAGTGAAGAAAACCTTGGTCGAGCAGATCTTAACAAAAGCAAAAATTGAGCACGTAGGCTTACAAATCAACGCTTTAGAAGGAATCTTACCAGAAGGGATTGATCACTCTACTATTTTCAAAACCCTAGCTCTCAAAGGTGATAAAACAGGTCCAGTGATTGGGATCATTCCTATCACGGAGCATCTTTCAGAGAAAAAATTGGCCAAATTATCAGGGAATAAGAAGGTGGCCATGATTCCTCAAAAGGATCTCGAAAAAACAACAGGTTATATTCATGGGGCCAATAATCCAGTGGGCATTCGTCAAAAGCATCCTTTCCCAATCTTTATCGATGAATCATCCCTTCAGTTAGAGACCATGATCGTATCTGCTGGGGAAATCGGCCATAGTATTCAAATCAAACCACAACTTCTAGCAGACTTCGTACAAGCGACTTTTGCAGATATTTTGGAATAACGACATAGAAGGAGACAAGATTGTGAAACTATATTTTATTCGACACGGACGGACAGAATGGAATGAAGAAGGACGTTTTCAGGGATCAAATGGCGATTCTCCGTTGTTACCAGCCTCTATTCATCAGCTTGAAAAATTAGGAAAGCACCTGGCTACTGTTCCTTTTGATGCAGCCTTTGCAAGTGATCTGCCACGAACAGTCCATACCGCGCAGATCATCCTCGATCAATTGGAAACACCTCTAGAATTGCAAGCAACGCCTGCTCTTCGTGAATGGAATTTGGGAAAATTAGAAGGAGCTAAAATTTCTACCATTTCAGCTATCTATCCCCAACAAATGAATGCCTTTCGCCATAACCTAGCTCGCTTTCAAAATGAAATTTTTGATGCGGAATCGGTTTATGATACAACCAAACGGACCTGCGATTTTGTAAAAAGTTTGAAAGGAAAAGAACTCGATACTGTTCTCATTGTTGGACATGGAGCTAATTTGACAGCTTCTATTCGAACCTTGCTTGGTTATGAAACAGGAGAACTCCGCAAAAATGGCGGACTAGATAATGCCAGCGTGACGATTCTGACAACAGATGATTTTGAGCACTATCACTTAGACACTTGGAACGACACCTCTTATTTAGAGGACTAAAAAAACACTGATCTTGCGATCAGTGTTTTCTTTTAGCTTATTTCATAGTTGGGAAGAGAAGGACGTCGCGAATCGTTGTTACATTGGTCAACAACATAACGAGACGGTCAATACCAATTCCAAGTCCACCTGTTGGTGGCATACCATATTCAAGGGCTTCAACATAGTCATAGTCGATGCCTGTAGCTTCGTCATCTCCCAATTCTTTGGCACGCGCTTGCGCTTCAAACCGTTGCAATTGATCGATTGGATCATTCAACTCCGTGAAGGCATTGGCATACTCTTTGGTCATGATGAAGAGTTCGAAACGGTCGGTGAAGCGTGGATCTTCTGGATTTTTCTTAGCCAATGGAGATACTGCTACTGGGTGACCGTAAACAAAAGTTGGTTGTGTCAAGGTTTCTTCAACGAATTCTTCGAAGAAGGCATTGATAATTTGTCCCACTTCTGTGTAGTGTTTTTCAACTGGTACATGTTTTTCGTTTGCCAGTGCTACAGCTTCTTCAAAGGTCATGTCTTGCCAGAAGTCAACACCTGTGATTTCTTTAATCGCATCAACCATGTGAACCCGTTTGAATGGTTCGTTGATTTTGATTTCTGTTCCTTGGTAGTCAATTGGACCATCACCATGGACCGCTTTCGCAGCATGTTGGATAATGCCTTCAGTTAAGTCCATGATATCGTGGAAGTCAGCGTAAGCTTGATAGACTTCGATCGAAGTGAATTCAGGGTTGTGAGTGGCATCCATACCTTCGTTACGGAAGATCCGTCCGATTTCGTAAACGCGTTCCATCCCACCAACAATCAAACGTTTCAAGTGAAGCTCAGTCGCGATACGAAGCACCATGTCAATGTTTTGTGCATTGTGGTGAGTGATAAATGGTTTAGCAGCCGCACCACCAGCTTCATTGTGAAGCACTGGTGTTTCCACTTCAAGGAAGCCTTGACCATCTAAATAACGACGGATTTCAGAGATGATTTTTGAACGGGTTACAAAGCGTTCGAAGCTTTCACGGTTTGAAATCAAATCCAAATAACGTTTGCGATAGATGGTTTCAACATCTGAAAGTCCGTGGAATTTTTCAGGCAAGGGACGAAGGGCTTTTGACAAGTGAGTGATATGAGTTGCTTTAATCGAAAGTTCACCCATATCTGTGCGCATGATTTCCCCTTCAACACCAAGGAAATCACCAAGGTCTGCTTTTTTGAAGATCTCGTAGTTTTCTTCTCCAACTGCATCCTTACGAACGTAGATCTGAATTTGACCTTCACGGTCTTGAAGATGGGCAAAGCCAACCTTTCCTTTTCCACGTTTTGTTACAAGACGACCGGCAATAATAGCTGTTTCGTTCAAGTCGTGGAGTTGTTCTTTATCTAATTCTGAATATTTTTCTTTTAATTGACCTGAATTTGCAGTACGTTCGAATCGTTTCCCAAATGGATCGATTCCTTGTTCACGAAGGGCCGCCATTTTCTCACGACGGACAATCTGCTGGTCATTCAATTCTTCCATATGTTCAGTAGTCATTTGGAACCTCCTAAGTTATTCTCCCCTATTCTATCATATTTAGGCCAGAAATTCACTAATATTTACCAATTAAACAAAAATAAGATGGAAGAAAAAATGCAGCTTCTTGAATGAATACTCAAAAACATCTGAAGACCGTCGTTGACTGTCCAAATAGTTTGACCTGTATAAGACAAGGTTTCGACAAGCTATTCCAAAACAGCATCAAAAAGGAGCGTGGAGAATCTTAAGCAATTCATCCTGACCCGCTCCTATTTTTTTATTCATAACGCAGTGCTTCGATCGGGTTTAACTTAGAAGCCTTATTCGCTGGTAAAATTCCAAAGATGATGCCTACAAAAGCAGAGAAAATAATACTGCCGATGGCGACATTTAAGGAAATAATCGGTGGTCCTTCTAGGGAAGCTGCTGCGAGTGTAGTAATCAAGCTATTCACACCATAAGCAAGGCCAAGTCCAATCAGCCCACCAATGATGGTCAAGACCATCGACTCAATCAAAAATTGAACCAAAATCTTACCTCTGGTTGCTCCCAATGCTTTGCGAAGACCGATTTCTCTCGTCCGTTCGGTAACAGAAACCAACATGATATTCATGACTCCAATGCCACCAACTAAGAGGGAAATCCCAGCAATAGCTCCGATGACTGATGTCATAATTCCTACTACTTTATTGGTTTCCTCTAAGATGCTATCCAAATTAAAGATTTGAAATTCTCCCTGGCGAACACCTGAAAGTTCTGTTAACTTTTGAGCAGCTTCGATCCCAACGGTTTTGATCTGTTTCACATCCGGCACATGGACGACAATATTTTGAATTTCATCCGTTCCGAATTCAGATGCCAGCTGGGTATTGGCCATCAAGGCACTTCCACCTGAGGAAGCTCCGTAAAGAGCTGTTCCTGCATTTGGATCCTTGAAAATACCAACGACGCGATAATTGTTATCCCCAACAGAGACCACCTGATTCAGTGGATTCTCCGTTCCAAATAATTGTTGGGCCAATCCTTCATCAAGGAGCACCACCCGGGAGAAATTACTATAGTCTGAAGGGGTTAATTTTCGTCCAGATAAGAGCTCAACCTTTTTGACAGAAAAATAGGTTTCATTTACCCCTTGGATGTTTACCCCTTCTGCTTTTTTCTTTTGAAAAGCAATGGTTGCATTGGAGGTATTGCTAACATAGTAACCATCGATGCCTTGAATCTTGGTTAATTCCTTAACCCAAGATTCTTGCACAACTGGTGGTGCTTCTTGGACTTGACCATCAACATCTTCAGCGTTTTCCCCATCGATATCCGGTGGAGCAGCCATCCCTCGGTCTTCAGCTGCAGGGCCACTTTCGCCTCCGCCTTCTCCTTCTCCAGTATCATCAGAAGGGCCAATATTGATTCCTGTCACATAACCACTCTTGTTGGGAGAATAAGAGATTTGTACATACTCTTGGTCCTTGGTGAAGGTCTTGGTGACACCAGCTTTCATTCCATCTCCAAGAGCCATGATGACAACGACAGAAGCAACCCCAATAATGATCCCCACCATGGTCAAGAAAGACCGTAATTTATGGCTCATAATCGAGCTGATCGCAAATTTCCAATTTTGCATTAGGTCCCCCTTTCCAGCTTGCTATCTGAGGAGATCACTCCATCACGAATGACGATGCGACGATGCGCAAAGGCTGCAATTTCTGGCTCGTGTGTAACCATGATAATGGTTTTTCCTTCTTGGTTTAGCTTAGTTAACAAGTCCATTATTTGCTCCCCCGTCTTGGTATCTAGGGCTCCAGTCGGCTCATCTGCTAATACGATGGCTGGCTGATTGACGAGAGCTCGAGCGATCGCAACCCGCTGTTTTTGACCCCCTGAGAGCTCTGAAGGCAAATGGTGCATACGAGAATGGAGCTCTACCTTTTCAAGGTACTGCTCAGCTAATTCCTTCCGTTTAGCAGGATGAACTCCTGCATAAATGAGAGGCAATTCTACATTTTGAAAGGCATTGAGCTTAGAGAGAAGAAAGAATTGTTGAAAGACAAAACCGATCTGTTCATTTCGAACACGTGCTAATTTTTTCTCACTGAGATTTCCAACCTCCTGACCTTCTAGAAAATACTCTCCACTGGTCGGGCGATCCAACAAGCCAATGACGTTCATCAAGGTCGATTTTCCTGAGCCAGATGGACCCATAATAGCCACAAATTCTCCCTCTTCGACTTCTAAATCGATGTCTTTTAAGACACGAAGTTCCTGATCCCCATTTTTATAGGTTTTATTGATTCCTTTTAGTTCAATCAATTTTGTCATATTTTCCGATCTCTTTTCCATCTTCCAGTTTTTCATTAGGATTCACAATAACTTGAGCATCTTTCTTCAAGCCTGACAAGATTTCCTGGTTTTCAGCATCGGCGTTACCAAGCGTCACTTTTACTTTCTTAGCCTTGCCATTTTCGACCGTCCATACATAGCTCGTATCCCCATCAGCCATGATACTTGTCACGGGAACAAGGGGATGTTGAGTAGAACTTTTGACTTCAATATTGACAGAAAAGCCTTGTTTGAGTTCTCCAATCTCACTGGTAATATCCACTGTAAATGGGTACTTGGCTCCACCGCTTCCTTGTGTTCCACCTGCTGCATTGGCACCTGCTTGACCCGCGTCAGTCGGATAGTTGGCTACATAAGAAATCTTTCCTGTCCAGGTTTTATCCGGATAAACCTTGGAAGTGATGACCACTTCCTGACCTTCAGAGATATTGGCCAAATTGTATTCAGACAATTCCCCTTTGACTTGTAAATTCCCGTTGCTCACAATGTGAACCAGAGTTTGGTTGGTCCCTGTAGTCGATTTTGAAACATCTTTATTGACTTCGACCACGGTACCATCTGTATTACTCCTAACTGTTGTCGCATCCAGAAGAGCCTTAGCCTTGTTCATATTATCGACCGCATCCGACTTGGCATCTCGTAAATCGCTAGCTTGAGAATCGACTGTTCGCTGAGTCTGAGAAGCTGATTTGTCCTCGGCAGCTTCAGCG
>OGXN01002923.1_pt1 | contig 10822 bp, 4 predicted proteins | sample 1576281 | NCBI WGS metagenome assembly OGXN01 (sample SAMEA3541494, study PRJEB24748) | human gut metagenome | biome: human gut; feature: human-associated habitat; material: faeces | place: China | collected 2012
GCATTTCAATAGCTGCATCTTTATAACGTTTTCCGGTTCCATTCGGGAGGTAAGTGGATAGTTCAAGCAAAGCAGAGGCCACCACTGCCGCAGCAGAAGCGTCACGGGGAGCATCCGGTATTCCCGGTGCACTGAAATCCCAATAAGGAACTTTATCTTCCGGCAGGCGTTCGAGGTAAACATCTGTCACTTTCTGTGCGAAATCAAGATACTTAGGATCTTTCGTTTCACGATAAACTACCGTGTATCCATAGATTGCCCATGCCTGACCACGCGCCCACATGGTACTGTCGGCATAACCTTGGTGCGTTACTCCTTTTATCAGATTACCTGTAATGGTGTCGTATACCGCTACATGGTAAGATGTATAGTCGGGACGGAACTGGCATTTCATCGTTTTATCAGCATGAGAAACGGCAATATCATATAAATAAGGATTTCCACCATTCTTCGCTGCCCAGAAAAGCATTTCGAGGTTAATCATGTTATCCATGATGGTATTGTGCGGCCAGTTGCGGGGTTCCACTTCACGAGGCCATGAAAGGATAGTTCCTACAATGGGATTGAACAGAGTAGCCAACGTATCGGCTGTATCAAGAATCACTTGTTTGTAAGCCGGATTCTTGGTCAGGCGGTAACCATTTCCGTAGCTACAGAACACGAGGAAGCCCAAATCATGGTCGAAAGCCGGAGTCTTGGAAAGGAACTCCAGAGAGTTCGTGAACTTCTCCGCTTCTTCCTGAATCTGTTTATCTTTCGTATATTCGTAATCATACCACAATACTCCGGGCCAGAAACCGGCACACCATTCTTCCTTCGTCGCTTTCCGACAATTCCAATGATGTTCGTCAGTCATGATATTACGTGGCATCATTGTATAGTCGATGCCGGAGTCAGTTTTCAGTTCCGCAAGCGTACGTTGTGTCTGCTCTGCACAATAGTCCAATGCCTTATTCACATCCAATGTACCGGACGGCTGATGAGCACACGTACAGAAACCTAACATCACAGCCAAACCTACTACAATCTTTTTCATCTTAATCTGATATCTTCGAGTTAATTCTTAATCTTTATTTCTCTTTGTCAATTATTGATTGGTCAATTACTTATTCATCCGAAACCAATCGACATCTGCCCATCCCCGATTGCCTTCATTCGGAGTCACACAGAATAATCCGACTTTGGCTCCAATCCATTTGCCTTGACGGGCTGTGAAAGTCTCTCCCACTGTCGTATATTTCTTCCCGTCCAGACTATAAGCAAATGTACAAACGGCTCCTTTCCGAACCTTTACCTGTAAATACACTGTTTGCCATTCATTATCTGCTACTCCCGGCATCTTTAGATATTTTACCGGAATGTTTGCCAATTCTTTTATCCGTTCGGGATTTTGCTGTTCCGCATCCTTACAAACTGCCTGTTGCAGAATAAACTGATCCCCCGCCTTGCGAATAGAAAGATAACTATAATCCCATCCCATCACAATAATTCCGGTTTGTTCTCCATCCTGCTTGGCAGTAAATGTCAGCTTGGTCGTAGCTGTAAATTCTTCAGCCGGGAACTTTTGCATCAACAGATTAGGAACTTCCCAGAAGTTCACAAACTCTTTCGAAAGGCTGCCTGCATAAAGACGGATAAATCCCAAATCGGTAGTAAAACCGTAAGTGTCTTTTTTATTGGCATGCCATTGCCATTGTAATCCCAAATGCCGGGTATTGAATTCGTCACTCTCCGGCGGAGTAGCGATCGGATAGGTCTTTCCCACATTCGGTTTCTTATAAGTCGTTACAGGTTCACCGCAACCGTCTTTATCCTTGTCCACTCCGATTACAGGCCAGTCATTTACCCACATCATCGGATTCAGATGAATCACACGTCCGTAAGCGCCTTTATCTTGAAAATGGACGAACCAAGATTCTCCTGTATTGGTGTCTACCCAGCCCCCCTGATGAGGTCCGTTTATCGTTGTCTTTCCTTGTGCCATCACGATTTTCGATTCGTAAGGGCCATAGATGTTTTTTGAGCGAAGTACCAATTGCCAACCGGTTGCTACCCCTCCTGCCGGAGCAAAAATATAATAGTATCCGTTGCGTTTATAGAGCTTCGGTCCTTCTACGGTATGATTCTTTCCATCATTTCCGTCGAACACCATCACCGGATCGGAAATAACTTCTGTTCCTTCCGCATTCAGTTCGCAAATGACGAGGATACTGTTCACCCCACTACGACTTCCGGCATAAGCATGTATCAAATATACTTTTCCGTCTTCGTCCCACAAAGGAGTTGCATCAATCATTCCTTTCCCTGCTTTCACTAATACAGGTTTGCTCCATTTTCCTTTCGGGTCTTTGGTTTTAATCATATAGATTCCATAATCCGGATCCCCCCAGTAAATATAAAATTCTCCGTTATGAAAACGAATGGCCGGTGCCCATACGCCTTTACCATGCTGTGCCTTATCGAAGAAAGGTTCCGGCTCCTGAACCGGTAACGCATAGTTTACTAACGACCAATTAACCAAATCATTGGAATGAAGAATAGGAATTCCGGGAATACAATTAAAGCTGGATGCTGTCATATAGAAATCATCTCCGGCCGCACAGATATCCGGGTCTGAATAGTCAGCATGAAGAACCGGGTTCTGATAAGTTCCATTCCCCTTATCAGCCACCCAGGTCTTAGAAATTTCTTGTGCGCCTGCCAATGAACTGCAAGCCATCATTCCTGCTAAAAACAGAATCTTTTTACGCATATACCTTACTAATCAATTTCATTCAAAACTAGATTCGTTATTCCTAAAAACAGGTTCTTTCTACCTTATATAAAAACCAAACACTTTTAAAACTGAATCCTATCTCTGATTTCAAAACAATCTATTTACTGACCTATTTACTTATATATACGAAAGGGATTAGGTAAATACCTAATCCCTTTCCAACTTTTTTCTATTTATCCAAGATTATTGTAAAACAATCATGCTATATTACCAACAGCTTTTTCTTTACTCTTTTGCAAACATCAGGGTTCCGAAACCTAATTGGTCATAACCGCCGCTATTAGGCCCATAATCACCTGCCCCACCATCGGAATTACCGCGTGATGCATTTTCACGCATTTTATCAACCCACATCTTAGCATAGATGCTTGATTTACCATAATCCTGCGCCAAACGGTTCACCAGCTCCCATGCAGGACGCACTTCACCACGTGAATCCTTTCCTTCTCTTCTTTCCTGTGCAGAAATGGTATCCCAGCTTCCACTACAATTTGTATAAGTAGTATAAGGCAGATCATTATCTGTATATCTGAAACCGGTCATCTTCCAACTGGCACTTGAACTACCGGTTTCAGCACCACCGATATTGTATTTAGCTACATATTCACACATAGCCAATGCACGTCCGTCATCAAAGATGAAAAGGTCTTCACCTACATTCTTTGCCATCTGACAGAAAGCACCCAGCAGACTGACACACAAGGTAGCATGTCCTTGATCACGACCTGATTCCTGACATTGTCCCAGCATTTCATTACTATCCGGATCTAAATGTATGAAAGGAACGCCATTTCCTATATTTCCCGAACCAATACCAAATTTGAAATATTGGATAGCTTCATTGATTTTAAAGTTATCATCCGCCAAAATACCGATAGAAAGTAAAGCTGTCATCGCAGATAAATCCCAGTTGAGCCAATAATGAAGCGCACATTCATTTCCATTGTGCGTAGACAGGAATTTTGTGATATGAGGATAAAAGACATCTGCAATCCATGCTTTAAACTTAACGAAATCAGCTTCCTGCCATCCTGGATAAGAACGCATAATCTCCGCTGCATTTGCTATTTGATGTACCTGAATAAAAATCAAGAACTCGTTCGGATCTATAAATTCACCTTTATCATTCACGATAAATCCTGTACATGTTTTAGCCCAGTCATTCAAAATAGCAACAGCAGCATCTGCATACTGTGCACCGTCAGTCTCCGACAATTTCCATCGAAGGGCCAATTGATAGGCTGCGGCAGCGTCCTTCATCAACTTCGTGTAGTTATTCCAGTCATTGGGATATTTGCCTGCCCAATTATTTTGATCGAGACGCGCCAATAATTTCACCGGAGAAGCCTTATAATTTGATTGTGACAAGCTATTCCCACTACGACTTAAATGATCGAACGCATTTTTCCAAGGTTGCGCACCGGCTTGCACTTTTCCTTTTACAAACTCAAAATCCGTTTCTGTATGAAGCATACAAGGATGCTCCAAAGTCGTAACATAATCCTTCACTTCCGGCCAACTACTCATATCATTAGAGCCGTCTTCTATTTCGCTACATGCTAAAAGCGTGGTAGAAGTCAGGGCAAAAAGCCCTGCTCCTATTATTGTATATAATTTCATCTTATTCATGGTAGTTATTCGTTAGTATTGTTTTCACTATCTACAAAAGCTTGAAGTTCCTCTATGGATTTGAAAGAACGAATCCAGTAAAGATCATAAGTCTGAGCAGTTTCCGGGAAATCGGCAATTACAAACTTACATTGCACTAAATCAAAGACCTGATTCCAATCTGTAGGAGTCACAGTTTTATATTTTGACTGTAAGTCGTAATACAAGACATTTGGCTCCGTAGTCGAAATCTCACTTGCACCCAGAATCTCGTATCTATTATTAGCATCTCCGCCTGTTCCAAAATATTCAGGACCGATTTTCTTAATACCATCATCAAAGATCTCTAATTTAATACAACCATTGGGTTTGTTCTTTCCTGGAACCAATTGAGATTTAAATCCTACCTTAATGGCAAAATATCTATAATCAGCAGGAGTTACATTTACAATTTTTCCTTTACCACTTCTTGCAAGCCATAAGTCACCACGGTATCCGGAGCCCATCTGAACAGTAGTCTTATTTCCGTCAGATGAAACAACAGACGCATTGTTGCCATCCAAATACCAATTATTATCCAGTCCGTTACCCAAACCATTACCTAATGAATACCAGAAACGTCCATCGGCAACTGTGACAGTTACATTTTGTACAACAGGGCCATAAGAAGCTGTTATCACAGCAGAAGCGGTCTTAGTAGTATGTACTTTCAATTTACCAGTCTTATCCACACTAATCACCTCCGGATTATCACTCGCCCAAGTCAGCAGCGAAGCAGTAGCATCTACCGGTTCCAATGTGTACTTAATCTGATATTCCTGTCCATATCCCAATTGATTAAGTTCCGTATCTTCAGTAAACGTCATTCCGGTAATTGGAGTTACTATCTTAACCCCTATCTCGCAACTTGCAGACACCGGATTCGAACTGAAATCATCAGCCGTTACTATAATAGTCGCATCCCCTTTGCTGATTCCGGTCACCAAACCTGTCTTTTCATCCACCGTAGCCACTTCCGGGTTACTACTTGTCCATTTATAACGCTTGAACGTAGTAGTTGCCGGTTCCGAAGAAACAGTTAATTGATATTCATCGCCTGCCGCAATCTCCTCTGCTGGAACATTAGTTATATTGATGGCTGACATATAGGTATACTCGTCCATAACTTCAACTGTTCTAGTGATGATCGTAGCTTCCGGACCGAAACCGATTTCCGGCGTTAATGTAATAATAGCTTTTCCTGCTTTATCCTTAGTCACGACCTTACCTTCCCGTGTAACAGCAACAATAGATTCATCCGACGAAGTCCATTGCACATTAGCATTGGTTGCATTTTCAGGTGCAATACTCCAAGAGAGTTGCAGTTCTTTGTTCTTCAGCAGACAAATTGTTTTATTCCCTGCATCATATTGAGTTTCGTTAAGAGTAATGGTGGATACTGTAATCATTTCGTCCATCTTTCCTCCTAAATCCTTATCATCATCACATGAAGTCAGACCTAAAAACGAACAAGCCGCCAGCCCAACAAAATATTTTATATAATCTCTTTTCATGATTCTTATTCTTTAAGTTATTTCAGACTCGTTTATTGCCATCCCGGATTCTGTCCCAAGTTCGGATTCAACTGACACTGATCTACCGGAAGCGGATACAGGTCATTTTTACTACCCCAGCGCCGACTATTTTCCAAGATCAAACAGCCATCGGAATCTTTTGCCATATTAGAAGCGCCAGCCCATGAAGTCGCAAAATCAGTTCCTGTCCATTTCACTCCTAGAATAGGTTTAGGCATCTCTACAATAGCAGTATTCCAACGCTTCAAATCATCAACTCGGAAACCTTCATTGTACAATTCGATGGTACGTTCACGACGGATTTCCTCTCGCATATTCAAACTGTTTTCTGAAGCAAAAGACGTAGTCAGTTTAGGCATATCCGGGTTTACACGGAGACGAACCAAATTCAACGAGATATTCAAAGCATCATCCAAAGCTTTGCCGGTGGTTCCCAACTCATACATAGCTTCGGCATAATTCAATAAAACTTCTGCATAACGAATAATCGGGAAATCGTAACCTTCAAATGTATCGGCCACCTTACGTTCCGTACCCCATTTTTGGTTTTGATAACCGGAACCTTGGAATACATTACATGTAATGGCATTGGTCGCATCTTCCCCATCCATACCTTTCCAATCAATACGCGGTTTGTCGTTATCCCAATATTTAGTGCCATGAGCCAGAAGACAGTTCTTCATGCGATTATCACGATTTTCAAATTCCGTAGTCAGACCTCCATAACCTTTAAAGACGTCAGCACTCTTGGTATGGTCAATAGGTAGCCCATTGCTACAAAGATACATATTCACAAATTTACGGTTAATATATTGCACGTTCGCTACACAACCATGTGTAATATTAGTCCCGATCGGAGCAATCGTTTCATCATGACGGCGATAGAATATATATTCTTTATTGGCACTCTTAGTCAGATTCGCAGGATTAGACTGTACATTCTCTAAAATGAACAGGTATTTATAAGCCATCTCTCCCAATGCTGCTGGTTTGAATAGCTCGAATTGCTTACTGTCGATAACTTTTTTCGCCGCATCCGCTGCAATACTCAACAATGCTTTGCCACGTTCTTCATTATTGCGGTTTTGTTGCCATGTGCCTTCATATAAAGCGACACGTGAAAGGAATGCATAAGCTCCCCATTTTGAAATACGTCCTTCTTCATCCGTCGCAATAATTTCCGGCAATACTTCAGCCGCATCCTTCAAATCCTGAATCACGAAGTCAATCACTTCGCTACGGTCATTGCGGCTCATGCGTAACTCGGGTGAAGTAATATCCAGCGGTTCTTTAGTGATAATCACATCTCCGAACAACTGCACCAAATCAAAGTAAGAATAAGCACGGAAAAACTTGGCTTCCGCTACATAGCGGCTGATATCACCGTTACCGGAAAAAGACGCTGCTTTTTGTAGCAACAAATTGCAACGGCGAATATGGGCATAATTACTCGTATAGTTACCGTCTGAAGTAGGAATCGGATTGCTACCGTTACTGTACATATTTACAGAACTGGAAGTCATCAAGTCCGAACGCCAGTCAGAATGTGCACCATCAGAAATAACAGACTTGAAATCACGGGTCCAACCATAGAAATTAGTTGCAAAATATTTAAAATCATCTGCTGCCCCCCATAAGTTGCCATCTGCCAGTTGGTCCTGCGGATCAAGATCCAGACACGAATTCAGTGTCAGACCAAGCGATAAAATTAAAAAAGCTTTCTTATATAGTTTCATATTCTTCATACATTAAAAAGTTAGATTTAATCCGAAAGTCACTGTACGGACAAAGGGGAAACGTCCTGCTGCTGATACCTTACGGCTAGCCTCCGGATCCCATCCGTCGTTAATTTTAGAATATTCCCAAAGATCAGCACCTGCTACATATACACGACAAGAACTAATTGCTTTCGTTTTAGCTAAAAAGGCAGAAGGTACATTGTATCCCAATGTCACATTTTTCAGACGAATGTAAGAACCATCTTCCACTGACCAGGAAGAAGCCTGATAGTTGTAGTCATTGATTTCATTCTTATTACTATATGTCGGATAATAAGCACCCCGGTTCTCCGGACTCCACGTGTTACCTACCGATTGATTCGAAGTGTTCAGATATAATGCTTTCATCGGTATACGCCAAATCTCATTACCGTTATTATCTCCCGTACGGAAGATTGTACGTTGAGCAGCACCCTGGAAAACCAATGATAAATCAAATCCCTTCCATTCTGCTCCTACATTAAAAGAGAAAGAGATTTTCGGATCATCTGTACCTAAATAAACAATATCATTCTGATCCAGTTTGCCGTCATTATTTACGTCAGCATACATATTATCTCCCAAACGGAAGTTTTGTTCTGTCAATCCGATAGTATTACCAGTCAGGAAGCGATATAGATATTTTTGACGTTCTTCTTCTGTCTGTGCTTTGCCGGCATAACGCAAACCAAAAATACTATTCAACGGATAACCTTGCTGTTTATCAACAAAACCGGATTTCAGAACTGAAACTGCACCAATATCCGTCAGTTTATTCGTATTAAAAGAATAAGTACCTCCTACATGATAAGTGAAGTCTTTTCCAATCTTATCAGACCAGTTTACCATAATTTCCCATCCATGTGATCTGAATTTTCCATTATTAGACATACCTGCGTTATCCCCCAGAACTCCCGGATAAGAAACATTAATCAACATATTATCATTACGTTTCATGTATACTTCGGCAGTACCTGTCAGACGGGAATCGAACAAGGAAAAATCCAATCCTAAATTATAGTTCTTAATGCGTTCCCATTCACGTCCCAGAGAAGCGATTTTACCATTCGTATCTATGATAGTGCCTTTGTTAGGACCGATATAAGCTCCGCTTTGAGATTCAAATTTATAGAATTGTGTACCATCATATCGATCAATACCACTCTGGTTACCAACTTCACCATAAGAAAGACGGATTTTCAAATCGTTCAACCATTTGATGTTCTTCATAAACGCCTCTTCCGTAATACGCCATCCACCGGATATTCCATAAAAGAAGTCCCAGCGATTTTCCGGTTTAAACTTGGAAGAACCATCATAACGCATATTTACTTCCAATAAGTATTTTGACTTATAATTATAGTTTAAACGAGAATAGTAGGACATCACAGCCTCATGCCACTTCGTACCATGTTTGTCTGTCAGATTCACAAGTCCCGCACCATTTACAGTTTCCAATGAGTTCTGTATATCTTTCACCGATACACCAAAATAATCATATTCTTTCAATTCATATTGAGCACCAACCATTGCACTTACATTATGATGCTGCGCAAATGTATTGTGATAATCAACATAACCTGCCATAGAATAGAAGTCTGTACGTGAACTTGTTTTCTCGTAAGACGACTCTTCCTGTTTGTAACCGTCGGCCTTGGTGTTTATCTTGGTTCCCGCATAATTATAAGAAGTAATAGCCATCTTCTTTATATCACGTGAAGCTACTCCGGAGTTATAACCGAGATTTGCTACTACATCCAGATGTTTATTGATATTGTAAGTGAACTTCTCACTGATATTAATTTCAGATACTTTCAATTGATTATCCCCACCTAGCTCGGCAAACCAGATTGGCGATAGCCAAGTTCCCCATGAATAAGGTTTTCCATCAATCGTAGAAGCCGGAAGTCCCGGTTGCGGATAACTGGAAGTCAATGTTCTATTCAGTTGTGAAGGAGCCACCTGATCCTGGCGGTTATAGGCTATCACAGATTCAATAGAAAAGTTATCAAAGACTTTCAGTTTATTAGTCAAACGAAGATTGAAACGCTGATTGTTATTATTTCCCCACTTCAAGTTACTGTCATCATACATATACCCTACGGACAAGCGATATAAATTCTTTTCTGTACCTCCAGAAACAGCTAAGTCATGTTGCGTAGAATAAGAATTGCCGAACAACACATCTTGCCAGTTGGTATCCATGAACACGAAATCCATTACATCTGAATAGCTGGGAGCAAAAGGATTTGCACTGTGGTCCAAATCAATGTATTTACCTTCATTAGCCAATGCCATTTTCGCATATTTCACCCATGAGTAAGAATCCGGCTGACCATCGTTCTGACAAGTCTGTAACACTGCATTTGCCCACTCGTTCATAGTCATCAGCTCCGGCTGCAATCCCACCATCTTGTAAGTGTATGAACCGCTATATTCTATTCTCGCTTTTCCTTCCTTTGCCTGCTTAGTGGTTACCAATACCACACCACCTGCAGCCCGGGAACCATAAATAGCAGCCGATGCATCTTTCAGAAAATTGATAGACTGAATATCAGAAGGGTTGATATTACGCAGTGCATTTACACCATCATAAGCAACTCCGTCAATAACGATCAATGGCTCCGCATTATTTGCAGAAACAGAACCACGCAATTTCAAGCCCCAGCTCTCATCTCCCGGAGCTGCCGAATTGCGAGTGATCGTAACACCCGGAACCTGACCTTGCATTGCCTGTAACGGACTTGACATCGTTCCTTTATTCTTCAACATTTTATCAGATACCACTGTTACAGCACCAGTCAATGTCTCCTTCCTTTGTGAACCGTATCCCACTACCACAACTTCGTCCAACACTTCGCTATCTTCCTGCAATTTTACATTTATCACAGTTTGTGCAGCCACATCTATAATTTGATCCTTATAACCAATATAGCTGAATTTCAACTTAGCTCCAGCAGGTACACCAATCGTATAATTTCCGTCGATATCCGTAATAGTTCCTTCTGTTCCTCCTATTACAGTAATATTCACACCAATCAATGGTTCGCCTATTGCATCAACGACTTGACCTTTCACTTTCTTTTGAGCCTGTGCCACTACTTGAC
>OGXN01002927.1_pt1 | contig 10816 bp, 10 predicted proteins | sample 1576281 | NCBI WGS metagenome assembly OGXN01 (sample SAMEA3541494, study PRJEB24748) | human gut metagenome | biome: human gut; feature: human-associated habitat; material: faeces | place: China | collected 2012
GGCATCGCGCGGCGCCGCGCGTCCCGGCAGCAGCTTCTGCGCGAGAACGAGGAACGCGAGCGCGCCGAGGGACACCACGCCGATAACCACGACGATCTCCACCCAGGTGGGAGCGTACGTCCCCGTGAGCGCCCACATGCTCGAGCCGCCCTGCTGGGCCGCCGCGGTGCCAAGCGAGACGCCCGGCGCGCCCGCCACGTTGAACCCGACGAAGGAGGTGAGCAGCAGCCACACGCGCTTGAAGAACACGCCGGCCACCACGCACACGCTGGCCGCGGCCACCAAGCCCATCCGCGCGCGGTTCTTCGCGAACACGAGGATGCAGAACGGGATGAGGATGCCCACGACGATCTCGAACCAGAAGAACGGGGCGGTTGCGCCCGTCGCCATGATGGCGAGCGTCTCGGCGCCGGCGGCGCCCGGGTACGCCATAGTCAGCGCCTCGCAGCCCACGAGGAACCCGTCGACGGCGACGCACACGGCCAGCAGGCCGGCCAGGTTCGACAGCAGCTTCTTGTCGGTGGCGAAACGGCCGGACTTGTTGAGACCCATGAGCGAGAGCAGCAGCAGGGCCAGGCCGGAGTCCATGGCCGATACCACGAACAGCGGCGCCATGATGGCCGAGTACCAGCCTTCGCGCGCCATTTCCAAGCCGAAGATCCACGCCGTCACCGAGTGCACGAGGATGGCGACGGGCAGGGCGAAGCGCGACACGACGGCCACCTTGTCCTGCGCGCCCGGCTTCTTCGACTTCATGAAGTACAGGTACACGACGTTGATGACCAGGTACAACGTGATGACGCAGATATCCCAGAACAGAGGAGACATCGGGTTCGGCCCCGTGAGGATGCGCCACACGCGCCCGATGCCGCCGAGGTCGATGAGCACGAACATGCCGGCGCAGCAGATGCACACCGTGGACAGGACGACAGCGGGAAGCGCCACCTTCTTGTACTCGGCCACATGGAACACGCTGGCCGACGAAGCCACGATGAGGCCGCCGGCCGACAGGCCCACGAAGAACATGAAGCAGGTGATGTACAGGCCCCACGATGTGGAGTTGCTCATGCCGGTGACGCCCAGGCCGTTGACCAGCTGGTAGATCCAGGCGGCGACGCCGGCCACGGTCAGCGCTGCGAGCACGCCCGCGGTCGCTTTGAACGTTGTCGAGGTTTTCATGGTTCGCACCTCCTCCTTAGTTGAAGTAACGGACTTGCGGGCGGGTTCCCTGCTCTTCGAGAAGGACGCCGGCCTTGCGATCGCGGACGACGCGCGAGATCTCGCTGTCCGGATCGTCGAGGTCGCCGAACGTGCGAGCCTTGGAAAGGCAGCATCGCACGCACATCGGCTCGTCGCCGCGGTCGGTGCGCTCCTTGCAGAGCGAGCACTTCTCCACTACGCCCTTGCCGCGCACGGGCACGTCCTTGTCGCCGTAGTTGAAGTCAGGATCGCGCACCGGCTCGTTCCAGTTGAACACGCGTGCGTTGTACGGACAGGCCGCCATGCACATGCGGCATCCGATGCACTTCTCGTAGTCGATCTCGACGCGTCCCTTGTCGTCCTTGTACGTGGCGCCCGTCGGGCACACGCGCAGGCACGCGGGATTCTCGCAATGCTGGCAAGCTATCGGCAGATGCGAACGCGAGATACTAGGATACGTTCCCTGCACGCCCACCTCAAACTCACAGTTTTCGTTGAGCACGCGATTCCATGTCATGCCCATAGGTACGTTGTTCTGCATCTTGCACGCCATGGCGCATGTGTTGCATCCCGTGCAGCGGCTCAAATCGATGGCGATGGCCAACCGAGTCATCTAAATCACCTACGCTTTCTTCACTTCGATAAGCGTGTCATTGAAAGGAGTGACCCTCCCTTTGGCGAGCGCTCTTCCGCGAGGATTTGCGGCATCGTTGGTCACATTCTGCAGGTTTCCAGAAACCATATACTTATCCCAGATGCCTTCGATGATAACCGCCGTTCCCGGACGTACGGCTTCGGTGGCGACGCATGCGCATTGAAACGATCCTCGCTCGTTGAACGCTTCGATCACGTCACCCGACTCCAATCCACGCGCCTCCATGTCGATGGGATTCATTTCCAACGTCGGCTCGTAGTATTGGCGCAACCACGAAGCATCCATGAAGTTCTGATGGATGAAGTATTTCGATCGACGTTGCGTCATAACGAGAGGATACGCATCCCGCAGCGGATTGCCTTCGTATGCCTCATGCGGCGCTTCGTACTGGGGCAAGGCCTGTCCATATTCGACCAGGTCCTCGTAATACAAATCGATCCTCCCCGACGTTGTTTTGTAGGTCTGATTACTGTAACTGCGCGCGATTTCCGGTTGGTTCTTCAAGGCGACCACGCCGTTTCCTGCTACTACCTCGTCGAGCGTTATACCGGCGACGGCCTTGTCGGTCGCATTGTCCAATTGAAAACGCGCAAGCTCCTCCTGGCTCTTCGGAAGCGCATCCCCGTATCCCAATCGCTTCGCCATCTCTCGATCGATCCAAAAGTCCGTTTTGCTCTCAAACAGAGGATCGAGCACTTTTTGCTGCAAGAGCACATGTCCGCGTAAGGCTCGAAGAAAACCAATCTCCTCGTCGACCTCGAAATGGGAGCACACCGGAAGAACGATATCCGCCCAATCCACCGATGGCGTATGCCATATATCTTGAACTACGACGAAATCAAGCCCCTTCGCCCATTCGTTTGTCCGGTTCTGATTACCCGCAATCTGCTGGAACGCGCCGTTCTGCACCCACATGAATCGGATACCGCTTTCCTCGTCGCGATAGTCGACGCTCGCTTTAGGCGCCGAAGCGACTTTGCACTCGGATGGCAACGGCCAGGAAGCAAGCTTGCCCGCTCCAAAAATCTTCTGGTAAGCGTTTACGTACGCTCCCGCCCCCCAACCGGGGATGTCAGTTCCGAACGAACCGACGAGCGTAGCCAGCAATACCGCCGCATGACCAGCGACATCCGCGTTGTAAAACTTCTCTCCACCGCCAAAGCCGAACGAGAGAATCGAAGGACCGCAGTTTGCATACTTATCGGTGATTTCAACAAGCACGTCTTCGTCAATGCCCGTCATTTCAGCAGCCCAGGAAAGCGAGTATTGCTTTTGGGTTTCTTTCAACAGTTTGAACACCGTTGCATACGCTTCACCGTCAATGGTGGTTTCAAAATCAAGGGCAGGGCTTATCCCGTCGGCATCGTAGGGACTCAAACCCGAAGCGTTCTCATCCCACACCAAAAAAGGATTCTCGGATCCCGCTTGCTTAATATCGTCGACAGGGTCTTTTCTCAGAAGGGAACCATCCGAACGCTTCACCATAAAAGGCATGCTTGTATAGGCTTTCAGATACGGAGCGTTGTACCACCCTTTATCAAGGATCAGCGAAATCATCCCTAGGTAAAGCGCCGGATCTGTTCCTGCAATCATGGGGATCCATCGCGAACTCTTCTCCGCAGTCGTGCAAAAGTTTGGATCGATCGTGATGATCTCCGCCCCGGCTTCTTTCGCCTCAAAGAAATACCGTGCAGTCACCATGCAGGTCTCGAGCATGTTGCATCCGACATTCAGGATGGTCTTGGCATTCTTCCAATCGCTCACCTCATTCGAAGAGGCTCCTTGCTGGCCAGCTTCGGCAAGCGCCGGTGAAAACCCGTTGCCCATGCCTATGTCAATTCCGCGATGCGGTTTTTCTTGGCCTTTGAGCAGCTTGGGGAGAAACGTGGTCAACGAGTCAACGGCCGTCTGAATGGCTATAGCTTGTGCGCCGTATTTCTCTTGGGTTTCTTTCACTTTCTCAGCGATAGCGTCCAAAGCTTCATCCCAGGTGATCTCGACGAATTCTCCCGATCCGCGCTCGCCAACGCGCTTGAGAGGAACCTGAAGTCGCTCTTCGCTGTATGTATGCTGAATCTCAGAGATGCCTTTCAGACAAATTGTCTCATTACGTTTGTCAGGCCAATCATTCGGCTCGATCAAGACCAGACGCCCATCACGAACCGTGCATTTGAGATGGCAGTTACATTGACAGTGACGATAATGGAACGTATATCCGACCCGCTCCCCCGCCTCGGCGTGGGCTTGGGCTGGTGCGAGCCAAGTGTCGGTTGCGATCATGTTGGCCGCGCCTGCGAAGCCGAGCGCCCCCGCAGCAGCGCCGGTCGCCTTTAGAAAGCTCCTGCGCGTGAGCCCGCTGTTCGGGCTGCTTGTTCCTGACATGTCTCCTCCTCAAAGATGTCGTCAGGATATCCCCGTTCCGTCGACTGTGGTCTTCATACCTCCAGCCGGCAAAACCTCATACGAGGATACCCCCGTTCCTCGTGAGAATTGGCCAAATTCCACTGCGCCCACTATACGAAATTATCCTATGACAATCAATGATTGTCATAGGATAATTTTTGCTTGTCATTATACTATTTTGTGAATACTTTTTCGTGATTCCGCAGGTCATCTTCTTACTTTGTCGGCTTGAAACCGAAAGGGCGGCGAAGAATGCGCCACGCATGCCGGGGAATCGTCGAGACAGAAGCCCCGAATACCCGTCCGATGGACATCGCCCGGAAAACCCCTCGCCCAAGCGCCGCCTCAGACATCGGCCACCCTTTCGTGCAGCGGACGGAAGCCAAAACGGCAAAAAAGCATCAAATTCGGAAGAAGTCGCGTAGGCCGAGCAAGCACAGCGCGCACGACATCGCATAAGAGCGCTCTGCAAACAGGCAATATGCTGTATGAGCATGCCCGCCCCACCAGCCGCCCGCTGCGAAACTTCCGAATTCGATGACCTTTTGCCACCAACGGCGCATCGAGCGTGCAGCGGGCGGGCGCGGGAAGCGCGATTCGCGGCGCGAGCAAGAGGCGAAACTCGAAGCGCAATCAGGATCGAGGCCCCAAGCGGCCGACCAGAACGACCAAGCTCAACGCTCGTCGCCTTGGGCCATCACAAGCCCGACCCCTTCCCCAGCACATCCTTCGCCGCGTCGCCCAGCACGTCGCCGAAGCCTTCGCTGAAGCTGCTGGGCACCACCACCGTGCCACCCGTTTCGCGCACGCTCTCGTACAAGAGGTGCATCGCACGCAGGCGCAGCGCGGCGTCGTTCTTCGCATAGGTGTCGCCCATGTCGTCCATCATCTCGCAGATGTCCTGCTCGGCTTCCATGAGGATGATGCGGGCCTTCTTGCGCTGCTCGGCCTGGGCCTCCAGCGACATGACGTCCTGCAATTCCTTCGGCAGCAGGATGTCGCGTATCTCCACCGACAGCACGGTGATTCCCCACGGCGCCACCTTCTCCTCCAGCACGCGCTTGAGCTCGCGATCCAGCTGCTCGCGGCGGATGGCCACCTCGGCCACGCTCGCGCGCCCGATGGCATCGCGCAGCGCCGTCTGGGCCGCCAGCTCCACGGCACGCGTGAAGTCGCCCACCTCGATGCACGCCGCTTTCGCATCCCACACGTGCCAGAACAGCACGGCGTTCACGTCGAGCGGCACGAGGTCGGCGGTGAGGGTTTCCTCGGCGCCGAAGGTGGTGGCGCGCACGCGGGTGTCCACGCGCATGGTGTTCTGCTCGATGACGGGGAACGTCCAGAACAGACCCGGGCCCGACACGCGGTTGAACGTGCCGAAGCGCAGTACGACCACCTTCTCCCATTGCTGCGCGATGTGCACGGCCGCCGTGGCCAGAAGCGCGCAGACGAGCGCCGTCGCGATGGCTGCGACGCCGATGCCGGCGATTGCCCACCAGGCGCCCAGCGCAAGGCCGAACGCCAGCAGGAACACCACCGCCGAGAACAGCAGCACGCCCGTGCTCGACGCGCGCTCGCCTACGATCTCCGTGCTCGCCTCGGGGACAACGTGCAGTCCGCGGCGCGACGATGCGGCAGACGGCACGCCGCCCTGCCCGCCTGGCATATCCCCTTCGTTTCGCCTGGTCTTCACCCGCATCACGCTCCCGTCCGCGCCTTGCGCGCCGTCGTTCCCACGTCGACCGGCACGATCCGCCCCGTCCCCTCGGCCCGCTCGAGCGGGGGTTCGAGGCCCTCGTCCTTCTTGATCTGCTTGATCTTCTTGATCATGCACTTCTGCACGTCGTCCAACGACAATCCGAGGTCGCGGCAGGCCGCCACGCAGTCGCTCATGATGCCGTCGACGTCTTTCGTGTACTCCTCGTCCATCTCGGCGTCGAGGTCGCGTACGAACACGCCGCGCCCGCGCGTCGATTCCAGGTAGCCGTCGGAAACGAGGCTGAGGTACGCCTTGTTCACCGTGTTGTAGTTGATGGAAATCTCCGAGGCCAGGCCGCGCACGGTGGGCAGCTGGTCGCCCGGCTTGAAGTACCCCGAGTTGATCAGGTAGACGAGCCGCTGACGCAGCTGCACCCACAACGGCACATCGGTGGTCGAATCCACTTCGAACGGAAACATGTCACATCACTCCCATCGAGCTGAGCACCGGGTGGGCACCAGCTGCAACAACGCAGAACCGCATGACAAACCCGCCGACCAGCACGCATGCGGAGGCGAACAGAACGACGCCCGGCAATGGGCGGCGCCGCAGCGCGAGCACGATGTCCAGCGCGAACGGCACCGCCAGGCCGAGCACAGCGAAGCAGCCCCAGAACAGCTGCGCGTTCGAGCCTTGCACCAGCTCGCGCACCGATTGCGCCGCGGCGAGCTCGGTTCCGTTCGACAGCGGCGCGCCTGCCTGCGAAGCCGCGTATACGAACACCGCGACGATGGCCGCCTCGACCACGATGACCGCGGCATCGATGGCCGCCAAGCGCCCGAGCATGGCGCCGAACGCCGATGCCGCGCCCGTGATCTGAGCAAGCGCAAGCGCGCACGCGATGCCGCACGACAGCGACGACGCCGCGAACAGCGCCGGCAGCCACGGCGTGGCCCACAAGGGCACCGCGCCGAGGCTCTGCAGCAAAAGGCCGGTGTACACCATGACCACGAGGGACGCAAGCCCGGCGACCACATGAACGACCCGTACGAGGGCGACGTTCCAGACGCCGACGCCGAGCCATGCGAGGCCGAGCGCCGCCGCGAGCGCCAGGCAGGCTGCGAGCGCCCACGAGCCCACGGCCAGGTACGATGCCGTCGGGTGCACGAGCAGCAGAATCATGCGCTCGGCGTTGCCGAGGTCGGCCACCAAACACACGATGCCCAGCGCAAGCAGCACGAACGCGGCCACGAGCCCCGAACCGAGCAGTTTGCGGTACGCGGCGCTCGGATGTAGGTGCACGCCCGGGGGCGTTGACAAGCACGAACGGGGCACGAGCAGGCCGAGCACCGAGAGCACGAGGCAGAGCCCTGCCCCGGTGCCGCCAAGGAACAGGTAGCACACCACCAGATCGCTCAGCACGCCCGCCCCTTCCTTCTCGATCCGTTCGCATGCGGCTCATGCGAACCATCGCGCGCCACCGTCGCAGCCGCCTCGCCGAGCGGCTTTCGCTCCACGCGCTGCCATCTCCCCTCGATGCCGGAATAGTCATAGGATAATATTAGCACGCCCCGATGCGCCTCGCCATTGCGGGCGGCTTCTAGCCTTCCCTCCGCCTCGCCAACGCTTTCGCCATTCCGTAAGCGGCGAAGACCACGACGACGGCCGCAAGGTATCCGAAGGCGTCGAACGGGAGATCCTTCCAATCGAAGTGCCGAACCGGAACGAACAGCTTGTGCGTCTGGTCGAAAAGCGACCCCGCCATGCACGCTCCCAACGAGGCGAGCATCATGGCTCCCACGCTCATTCTTTGCGAAAACCAGACAATGACCAGCATAGAGGCGAGCGCGCCGAACGCGAAGAACTCGCCTGTATGCCCTATCCTGCGCACGGGTATCTGTTGGACGAGCTGCGCAAGCAAACCATCCGACCCTGTATGCGCGACAACGGATTTCAAGAACGCGTCGAAGCGGCTCGACAGCGCTACGCTTTCCGTCGGGCCTTGCGCGGTGAGGTAGAAGATGGCCGCGCAGACGCCGACGAAACCCAACGTGACGAGGGCGCGAGCCGCATTTCTCATTCGTGTCGACCGTCGAGCGATAGGGCCTCCTCGCTGCAGGGATTCATCGATCTGCTTTGAAAGCAAGGTTTGATTATACCGAAGACGCACCGACGTCGGCGGAAACGTGCAAGATGCGTCATCTTTCCAAGAAATCGTCCATATGTACTCTGGCGGATACAAGGGTGCGTATTCAACCGGTTACGCTTGCGACATGGGAAAATCCTCCGAAAAGAACACGTCGGCTTATCACGACCCCCTTGTGCAGCAATACGCCTTCATCCTCGGCGAGAACCTTCGTCAGTTGCGCAAGGCGCAGGGCTTGACGCAGGAGCGGCTTGGGCTGATGATAGGCACCGGGCATTCTCGGATCAGCAACATCGAACGAGGCCGCGTGGTGCCGAGCGTTCCCGACATGATCAAGCTTTGCCGGGCGCTCGAGGCCGACCCCGTCGAGCTCGTCGACACCGCCGCGTTCAAGCTCTCCGATTTCCCCGAACGCCAGCAGGGCCATGCACGGCTTTACGCCCCTCCCCCGCGCCCCGCCGAAGCTACAGCTGGTCCACCAGGCTCTTCAGTTTGCGAATGAGTCCCTGCGAGAGCGGCACGCCCTCGCGATCCATTCGACGAGCTTCCTCGACGCTGCGGATAGCCGCCTGCAACGCGCGGGACGCATCGGCCGTCGTCTTGGGCCGCGACGCTTTGAGGTGGGCTTTCAGCTGGCCGAAGGTCATCTCCTGGCGCTGGTACTCGACGAACAGATCCAGCTGTTTCTGGTTCGGAAGCTGCGAGATGGCGCGCAACGTGAGCGGGTCGACGACCCCGGCTTGCGCCTCCACCTGCCAGTTCTCGTTCAGGTCGCCGGTGAGGAGCTCCGCCTGCTCGCGCGTTTCGCGCAGACGCTTCTCGGCCGCGATAGCGCGCTTGACCGTGGCGGGCGACACCGACTGCCCCGTTTCCTCGGTCACGATGCGTGCGATGATGTCGTTCGTGCGCACGCCCTTGAGCGACGGGTCTGCCTCGCGCAAAGCCGGCACCTCCCTGCCGATGGCCGCGTAGCGCGCGCCGCGCTCTTCCTGCGAAAGCCGGCGCGTCACGAGGTTGGTAACATTGAGCAGCACACGGGCGCGGGCGTCGTCCAGGTTGTCGACGAGCGTGACCGGGATGGTTCGGAAGGCCGCGTCCTCGCGGGCAAGGCGCCTGTACGCCTCGAGTCGGCGGTGCCCGGCGATCATCTGATAGGCGCCGTCCGGCAGCTTGCGCACGAGCGGCAGCTGCCCGAGACCCTCGGAGCGGATGGACGCGACGAGCTCCTGCATCTCGCTTTCATCCATGGTGAAGTCGTTCTCCGGGTGCGACTGGATGCTGTCGACGGGAAGGGCGAGCGTTTGGTAGGGAGTGGTCATCGGGATTATCTCCTTTGCATATTATTTCATATTTATGCAATTTTTTGTATAAATCAACGCTACTATTGAATAGAATAAAATCTTAAATTGAATATACTTCATTATAGACTGTCTAGCTTTTCGGCAATAGCCTCCGTTTCTCCAAACCCCTTACGCAGATCCGCCATGCCGTCTTCCCGTGGATCGCGAGTTTCGAAATCGCAGCTTCCAGCATAAGCGGTTTACCCCTCGATGGCAAACCCGATCGTTTTTTCTGCCGACGTTTCAAACGCTTTTCGCAATCAAAATATCGCCGCTTGCCGATCGACCTTCCCGTTCGTTTTGTCAAACGCGTCGTTCGTGACGACGCCCCGGATATTAATGGAAAACGATAAAAAACTTTCTATAATGCGAACTAGGCAACTCATAATTAAGTTGCCGGGCGGCACGCACCGATCGTCTCAAAGGAGGCACCATGTCGGATTTCAAAGAAATAGCGGTTCGCAACAGGCAAAACGGCGTTAGCGGCGAGCAGACGGGCAGGGATCTTTTCGCTCTCTCGCCCAACGGTCCGCTCGAAGATGTGGTGGAGGCTCTGGCCTTCGCCGGATTCCCTCCGCGCGACACCATCATGGGCGCTACCCAGTATTCTACGTCCCTGTATCCGGGCGAAAGCGAGTACACGCATCGCCAGGTGATCATCGACAAGATGAAGGCCGTAGGCTATCCGGCCAACGAAGTCGATGATGCCGTTGCCGACATTTGGCGCGGGTAGGCGCTTTCTTTCGAGAAAGGTGTCAACGGGGTTCCGCGCGACACGATTGCTGAACAAGTCGAGGCCGAGGGTTTCGAAACGACGGAGCGAAAGGAGAGCACGATGCTCGGAACATGGGAAATCGCGAAAATGAAAAAGTCAAGCCTGCCTGAAAAGGTTGCCAGCGGCTTCAGCGAGGCCACGAAGAACCTCAAGGGCGCGAAATACCGCCCGGTTCTGTACTGCGGCAAGCAAGTCGTAGCGGGCACGAACCATATGGTCATCTGCAAGCATACGCTTTCGGACAAGGAAGGCACCGAGCATGTGGTGGCGATGATGCTGCACCAACCTTTGCCGAAGCAGGGAAAGAAATGGGAGATCGTCTCCATCACGCCCATCGTGTAAGGGCTCGAACCCGGTAGGGCCCTTCGGCGCTGCCTGGTTGCAAGGCTAGTAGGCGGGTCGTTCGAAGTGCCCCAGGGCGTTCGAGCGACCCGCCTTTTCGTTGCTGGTGGGGACGCGAAGCGAACCTGCGGGGTCACCATGACCCCGCAAGAGCCCTACCTCGCCCCGCGGGCATGCCGTTTCGACGATAAGCGCGGTTATGTAAAGTCGAGTGCGGAGGTCGGGGATGCCGAGCCGATGGCCGCCTCCGACGTGG
>OGXN01002929.1_pt1 | contig 10794 bp, 10 predicted proteins | sample 1576281 | NCBI WGS metagenome assembly OGXN01 (sample SAMEA3541494, study PRJEB24748) | human gut metagenome | biome: human gut; feature: human-associated habitat; material: faeces | place: China | collected 2012
AAAAAACGATGGAGTATCAGGGGAACGCTTATCCGGAGCCAAAGTACGAATATGGAATGACACATGGACGACAGTTGAACTAACGGAAGAGGATGGCAGCTTCACAATTAACCCGCCGGCCGCTGGTAGATATTATATCCAAGAAATAGAGGCCCCGGCCGGTTACAAACTAAATGATACGGTCTATGAATTTGTTATCCAGTTGGATGGCAGCATAACCGGCACCACGGTAATTTACAACTATCCAGAAGACGGTAAGCCTGAAAAGAAGATAGGCCGAGTTACAGCGGTATACCGATCCGGATTAAGTGGACGCGGATATACTGAGTTCGGAATACCAGGTATACATGTCCCAGGCGTAAAAACCGGTGATGATACCCCAATCAGGAGATATCTGTTACTGTGTGCTGCATCTTTAGCGGGTATCGTTGGAATTGCATTTATCCGGAGGAGGAAGAAAAAATGAAGCGGTATGTATGTGCCTTAATTGCGCTGGTTATTACTTTTTCCGGATCGGCTTATGCCGCAGAGGAGATCATGGCTACTACGGAGAATTCCGTAGTAGCCGACGATAACCAGAAAGTGAGCTTAACCGGGGAAGAATTGATTATTATATCTCCGTTCATTGCAGATCCGCGAGAATATGAAATATATCTGCCAGAAGCTCAGTACATCTATGAAAACCGTGAATATGATCTGGAGAGCTATGAGGTTATAGAAGCGGTTATAGAAGAACATACGAAATGTGCAGGGGATACCATCACCTATGATGCAGTTGAACAAATCGACAGGGTACCAGGGACTTGTGAAATCGAAGCAACGGATGACCTATCTGGACAGAAGAATACAGTGGAGGCCCCACTGATTAATTATGAATACGATAATTACCGATGGATTAACGACTTTGAATTTCCAGTAGTTGTAGAGGCTGCCGATGCGGATACATATGCAATCAATAATACCTTAATTCCGCAACGTGAAGAGGCCCCGTTTGCCGGTTACGAGGACTTACTTCTTGATTTGATCCACGTTGATCCAGAATATTACAGGATTGATAGTGTGGAATGGGACACGGAACCCTGGACGGAAAATGGGGTTGTGTATCGAAAAGCCACTGCGAAGGGCTCAAAGCTGGTGGCTGATGTGGTGGCATATTACGAGGGCGTTACAGTGTTTGAAAGTAGAAGGGGGTATGCAGTCAGATCTATTTATAGTCTACATGAAGACAGTACCATTGAACAGACAGAGGAACCGGTGGATCCGATAGATCAGGAGAAAAATCTCAGATGGTGGGAGTTTTTAAAGCGATTAGGGGATATGATTATCAACTTTATTAGGAACCATCCAGTAATCAGTATAAGTATAGGGCTTGTTATCTTAATATTTGCTCTTATCCTGATACTGCATCGGTTATCCAAAAAGAAGAAAGAGGAGAAAAAAAATGACGGTGGGAATCGCGGGAAGCCAAGCGCGGATTGGGACGACGACACAAGCTCTACAGATGATACTTAATCTCAAGGCGTTAGAATACGATGCGGCCTATGTTGAAATGGGCCAGCAGTATTTGAAAAAATTACAGGAGTTAGAAAAAGAAGATATTGTGAAAAAGGAACACTGTATTTCCTTCATGGATGTAGATTTGTATAGCAGCGGCCAGATCGTATATGCAAATCGCCAAGGATATGACTACATAATTAAGGACTATGGAAATATTCGTGATCCGGATTTTGAGCAGATATCGTTCTTAGAACAGGATCTGAAAATTATTGTTGGAGGCATAAAAGCAAATGAAATAGAGTATGTAGAGAAAATTATGCTGGAAAAATGTTATGAAGACGTAAAATATATATTTTCTTTTATTCCGGATCACGAAAAGCAAAACGTGAAGAGAGCCATGGGGCCATATAAGTTAGATACGTATTTTGCATTGTACACGCCAGATCCGTTTGCCTATGTTGAGAACGATATCTATGCGTATATTTTAGGAAACTGACTGTCAATAACCCGCTAAAACAGAACACAGGGCTTGTGTATGCATAAGCCCGAAACCCATTATCAAGAAAGGAGCGCCTGAAATAACGCCAATTCCTCCAGCTGCCTAAAGAGGCGGGGGGATCCTTGGCGCAGGGTTATGGTGAAATTTGATGATAGGCTTGCCAATAAGGTTATAAAAAAAGAGGAGTTCGAGCAGCAACAGCAGAAGTTGCGAAAAAAATATGATGTGGAAGAGGAGGGAATTATCCGGATAGAGAAGAAGCGGCTGACAGAGGTATTAATAAAAAATATAACAATCCTGATTAAAACAATATTAGGAATTATACATATTTTGCTGTCAGCACTCGGAGCAATCTGCATCCTCTATCCGGATACGAGGGTAGCTATGTATAACGTTTTTAAAGATTTGATCCAGCAAGCGATTAACTTGTTGGGCCTATGAGAAATAAGATATTTGCGATTGTTCTTATGTGCTGTGCAGTGGGATTTTTGTATTCTGGCTATGGCCTGGTCACGGCCTGGAATACATATACATCTGCAGCGTTGTGCTACGAGACAATACAAGACCAAAAAAAATTGGAAGATTTGGTTTCGATTGAGGCAAAAACTGGTGATGTTCAACCAGAAGATAACTTAACTCATACTATGAAGCAAATAAATGCGGATTACATAGGCTGGATAACAATAGGTGATACGAAAATTGATTATCCCATAGTACATAGCAATCCTAAAAAAAACTATTTAGATCATGATTTCTATGGAAATAGGAGTGTCTATGGAACCTTATTTATCCGGCATGGTCAGAAATTATTCGAAAATCGAAATACGGTGATATATGGTCATAACATGAAAGATGGGGGGATGTTCGCAACATTAAAACGATATCTGGAAAAGTCGTGGTTCGATGAACATCCGGATGTGCAGATCAGATATGATGGACAGGCAGTCAATTGCAAAGTATTTTCAGTACAAATTATATCTGAAAATAATGATTATCCATATGCAGATCGATTTAATGATGTGGAATACAGTACATTTCTAAATGAAATGGTGCAGCTCTCTCGGATAGTACCTGGAGAGCTCCCGGATCCGGAATACCCCATCATTACATTATCAACGTGCTATGGACAGAAACGCCTTATAGTTATGGCTCAGTCTAAGGAGGAGAGGGAGAATGGCATCAAAACAATCACAGATAGATAAAGATATAGATGCAGCATTATCCAATATAGTCATGGGGATCGGCCATGGATTCAAAATGATATTTTATGGCATCAAAAAACTAAATTCAATAAAAAATGTGGTATTTCTTTTGGTTATGCTGGCTATATCGGTTTTAGCTTATGTTTATCGAAATCCTGTATTCGATTGCCTGAAATCAGTGGAGATGCCGGGCGTATTTCAAAAAATAGTATTTATTGTAATACTATGCCTTCCATTGATTTATCTAGCAATTATCGGTAGTTCGACAGATCGGAAAGCAAAGGAATTCTATAAGATATTTCAGGCAATCGAGTTTAAAGGGAGGGATGGAAAATATCCCTATTTTCTGGATATGTACCAGGATGAGGATAAAAGGACTATTTATACTTTTAAAACTTCAATTAGTGTAGGGGAATGGCGAAAGAATCAAGAACGCCTGGAGACGGCATTAGATTGTACGATTTTGCAGATTAATAATAAGGGCAGCAAGAAAATTGTTGAAATCATATCCCTTTCCAGCGATTACAAATTGCCGACATTGGTTGAATGGGAGGATTCGAGAGCTCCAGAAGGTGAAAGCCGCATGGCGGTAGGGGAATGTGTCATGGGCCAAGTATCATTTGACCTAAACAAAACGCCCCATGTACTGGTTGCTGGAGAAACAGGATCTGGTAAATCCGTAATTTTGCATGTCCTGTTATGGCAGATGATATTGAAACAGGCAAAAGTAATCATGCTGGATTTTAAAGGCGGTGTAGAATTTGGTCTGGACTACGAGGCTTATGGTGAGGTAATTACAGATAGGGAGCAGGCCGTAAAAGTCCTGGAAGAATTGGTGAAGGAAAATCAATTGCGTCTTCAACTTTTTCGACAATACCGAGCGAAAAATATAGCAGAGTATAACGAAAAAACTGATAGCCGCCTATGTAGGATCGGGGTGTTTTGCGACGAAATCGCAGAGATGATGGATACAACGGGGGTTCCCAAGAAAGAGCGCGAAATATATGAAAAAATCAAGGGACTGTTATCTACATTGGCCAGATTATCACGTTCAACAGGCATCAATATGATTATGGGAGTGCAGAGGCCAGACGCGAATGTACTGACAGGTCAGATCAAAAATAATATACCGGTACGTATATGTGGGAGATTTGCTGATAAGGCCGCTTCTGAGATTGTATTAAATACGACAGCCGCAATCAATTTACCGGACGTTAAAGGGCGTTTCCTTTTTCTACGCGGTAATGAATTGATTGAATTCCAGGCATATCTATTCGAGGATTCGATGATGCATGAGGTATATGCAGATATTGGTACTATGCTGATCGATCAAAAGCGGACTGGGAAAGCTCCTAAATACTATGAGCAGCCGCCAATTAATGCACAGGAAGATCCCGAAGATCCCGACCAGGTAATTGCAGCGGTGGATTATGGTCTGGATCGCTATAAGGATGTCGGAAATTTGGACTTTGATTTTGATGAGTCAATCGAATGGGGTGTGGATGATGTTGTTTAAACAAAAGAAAGATAAAGAGATAGAGCGTAAGAAGAAACTTACTAAAAAAGGAGAAAAGCCACAACCAGAAAGTGATCCCATAGCAGAACCGCAACAAAAGAAACTGAAAATAAAAGAAAAAAAGGTGGTCAAAAAAGAAAAAGACGATTCCTATGTGATGAAAAAAAACACGGGAATGAGAGTTTTGCGAGCGATATTTTGGCTTATCCTGTTTTTCATTTTCTTTCGAGGCGTCGTCCAGATCATCAAACCTGACAAAGTATCGGAAATTTCAAGAATAATCAATGAATTTAAGGAAGAGCAAAAAAATAATGGGGATCATGAAGAGGAATTAATGAGGTATGCTCAAGACTTTGTAAAAGAATATTTGACCTACACGAAATCAGGAGAGGAGGAGTTTAAGAAACGAATAAGCCCATATGTATCAAAGCGGGTTTTGAATATCGCTGGTGTCTATGGAATCCCCAGGAACGCTACTGCTATCTATGGATCCAAAAAGATAGAAAAAAACCAAAAACAAAAATGCGAGAAAATATACGATGTATTTGTGGCAGCCGAAGTTCAATATGATTTAATGGATGCGGCTACGGGGGAAACCTCGGAGATCAAAGAGCGTTGTACCCTAAAAGTCCCCGTAGTAGTTACTGATAACGGATACGCTATAGAGGCATTACCTGTTTATGTTACGGATGTACGCCAAGACACTGATTACAATTCACAAGAATCTGTTTTAGGAAATGAGATAGACAGTGAACCATTAAAGTCGGCAGTCACTAATTTTTTGGATGCCTATTACTCACAGGATCAAAGCATGATTAATTATTTACTTGCGGCGGGTGCCGATCAGAATAAATTCATTGGCTTATCGAAGCGGTATACATTCCAGAAATTAGAATCAATACGATCCTACATGCCAGTGGGAAATGATATTATCTGTCTTCTGAAAGTGAAAATTCAGGATACAGTTAATGAAGAAATTATATATCAGGAGTATAACATTACGATGGTGAAGGAGGGCGATCGGTATTACATCAAAGATATGAACTCCAAAATAAGTAACATTAACTATTAAAATCAGGAGGAAGAGAAATGTGTAAATTATTGAGAAATGACAATTTTAAAAGGTGTGTACTTATGGTTTTAACCATCCAGCTTGTTTTTGCTATGACAATGATGAGTTTTGCGAGTGGTGGTGGCAATTACGCTGAATCAGGCGTCAAATGGTTTCTGGATCAGGCGTTTTGGGTTGTGATTGCGATTACGGTTTTTGGAGCAATCGCGGGAGTCTTAAAGCACGCGACATCTGCAATTATTATAACAATTATAGTAGGAGGTCTTATAGCTTTCTTGTGTAAACAGCCAGAGACAATAGCAAATATTGGAGATACGATCGGTAGAATTGTAACAGGTGGTTGATATGGAAAAGCCAAGCGAAAAAATTACATTATACAGTTATCATAAGATCTGGAAAATTGAAAAGAAGATATACGCAATCCAAAATATAGTTCTTCCTATACCGATTGATCCCTGGGAGCTGTTGTATTTTGGAGCTACATGGGTCGTATGTAATGTGATTTTTGGATTATTACCGGGAGTTTCAAATATCCCGGTAATGATCCGATCCATTATGCTTCCATTTGCAATCAGTAAATTTTTAATGACAAAAAAACTGGATGGTAAGAATCCATTACGGTATATGTTAGGTGTCATTACATTTTTATTTGTTGAACAAGGAAAATCTGTTGAGTTTTTTCAGACGACGCCAGATAAAGAAGCTACCATAAAGCTCACATGGAATTGTAGTGAAGGTAGAATATAGCAAAGGAGAGGGATTATGTATCAGTGTCCAATTAATTACTTTGTAGATAATCTTATTTTTAATGCAGATGGCAGCTGCTGGTCGGCATATAGATTACATGGTTTCAATTATGATTATCTCAGCACGCAAGGGAAGGTTAATAAGCTCTTGCAGCTGGCGAGATTATTTATGGGTATAATGAGCGAGGCCCAGATATTAATAATTCCCGTTGAGCAGGATCTGAAAGAGCACTTTGATAATTTGAGAAAACGAATCAAAGAGAACGATATATTATATAACACAGCACAACAACAAATCAAATTGACAGAGGAATATCTACAAGAAAAAACTAAGAAGGCAGGACTGACAAATGACTATAACACTTACATAGTCATAAAACTAAATAAAGCAGCGGAATATGAGGCGGTTGAAAAACTTTGGGATGCGGTGCAATACTTTTTCCGGGATCCGATAAATGCCATAAACGTGCAGATGAACCTGGATACAAAAGATATCCTACAAAGTAAAATCAAAGCTTATCAAAAAATGGCAAAAAGATGGTTGGATGAAAATGAAATTAAGATGGCCATGGAAGCAACTACGACAGAGGAAACTCAATGGCTATTCCGGAGATTACCATATAGAGGGACAGGAAAATCCGCAAAATTATTTTATAAGAATCTGAGAAAAGAGAGTTGGAATCCAAGATACGATGAAGTCGATGTTGAGAAAGAAAAAATTGTACGTCCATATCATCGGGATGTAGTTAATTTGTTTAATGGGAATATTTCCCGTGAAGATCGGCGCCTTAAAATAAGTACCGGGTTTACGACTTCCTATCAGACTTTCTTAACATTGGCTCACATCCCAGATGTTACGGAGTTTCCGGGAAATGAGTGGATTTACATGCTGCAGAAACAAAATCTGCAGACAGAAATATGTATACAACTCAAATTGATTCCGCATAAATCAGCATTGCACCGCCTGGATCTTAAAAATCGAGAAATTAATAGCCAAATTGAACATATTACAGAAGCAAAAGCCAAAGTACCGGAGGACTTATTGGAGGCAGAGGAGTACGCAGGATTCATGGAACAGGAGTTAAAAGTCAACAAAGCCCCCATATTGGAAACATCGGTAACAATATGCGTAGCAGACGAAAATCCAGAAGAATTAGAGCGGAAATGCAGCTACATACGGGAATTATACGATGAAATAAACTTTGTTGTCGAACGGCCTCTTACGGATCAGTTTAAGCTATATATGTCATTCATACCATCTGTAAGAAATATGATGAAGGATTTTGTGCTACCGCTTACCCCGATGACTTTGGCAAGCTCTATTGTAGGGGTTACACGGGAACTGGGGGACCGTAGAGGCGGTTTTATTGGTACCACCGGCGGCGAAGAAAAACCGGTATTTTTTGCACCAGAACTGGCATGTCTCACGAATTTATCACCGGCCATTACACTTTTTGGAGATTTAGGTACTGGAAAATCGTTTAATGCCAACCTACTGATATATCTATTGGTACTGTATGGGGGATATGGTTTAATCATAGATCCCAAGGGAGAGCGGAGCCATTGGGAAACTGCAATGGTTGCACTCAGAGGATTAATTACTATTGTAACATTGGGGCCAGATGAAGCAGATCGGGGAAAGTTGGATCCATATATTATGTATCCGGATAATATGAGCGAGGCGAATGAATTAGCTCTTAATGTCCTCTCGGATCTACTGGCAATTGACCCTAAAAGTGACGAAAATACGATCTTAATTGAATCAATGCAGAAGATTAATCAGTTTCCCGGAAAAAATAGTATGCTGAAATTAGTGACCGTACTGGAGGCAGTACCAGAAAAAGATGAACTCCATGGAATCGCTCAAAAATTGGCCAGGAAGATCCGATCACAGCGAGAGAATGGAATGGCCGGCTTACTAATCGGGAACGGTAACGAGGAAGCCATAAGATTAGAAAATCGGCTTAATATTATACAGCTGCAGAACCTTAAAATGCCAGATCCGACAACCTCAAAGGAGGATTACAGCAGGGAGGAGATCCTTTCCGGTATCATTTTTGGCCAGGTATCAGCCTTCGTCAAAAAGTTTGCTCTTGTGAAACGTCCGGTTCCCAAAGGCATTTTGATTGACGAATCCTGGTTTGTCTCTAAATCAAAACAGGGGCGGAATATGGAAGAATTCATATCACGTATGGGACGATCCCTATTTACAATCATTATGTATAATGGCCATTCCGTGACGGATCTACCGACAGAGGGCATTAAAAATTCAATTACATATAAGTTTGTTTTTCGCTGCCGCAATAACAAAGAGGAAGCAGAGCGGCTCCTGGAATATATTGGGCTGGAAGTCACACCGGAAAATATGGCAATTATACAGAATCTACGTTCCGGGCAGTGCCTGTTCAAGGATATGTATAATCGTGTGGGCGTACTTCAATTTGATGCAGTTTTCCAAGATATTATAGACGTATTTTCAACAACTCCGAAGGAAGATGAGGAGGATAACTATGCAGAGGAGGAACTGGAAGAAGAGACGATAAAAGCCGATGATGAAGAGCAGGAAGAGGTATATCTGCCAGAAATAGATTATGAAGCAGATACTGAGGATCCGTATACGCAGGATCCATATGTAGAAGATTCTGGCGGATATGTAGATGATAACGATGCTTTTTCCCTGGAGATTGCTTTCTCGGAGGAGGATATATTTCAAAAGGAGCAATTATGAGTGAGAAAAAGAATAATATACTGATTAAACTTTTGGCTCCGTTGGTTGCGATTGCACTTTTGGGGGGATTATGTATTGCTGGATTATTTGGCGGATCTGGAAATGCATTGCCTGCAGAAGAAGATACTGCAATAGAATATCAAATGATAGGAGGCCAGATGCATGTAAACTGGCAATGGATAATGCTCATTGACATGTTTTTTGCACAGATGGAGGGGCAGCTGGATATATTACAACAAAATCCAGTATATACCGTACTTAATTGTCTTCAAGTTGAAATAAAAGTGTATGATTATGACTATGATCCGGAAACGCAGACAGGGAAATGGGAGTACGATTATACGGATTATGCGAACGGAGCAGAAGAAATACTAAGCTATTTTAATATTCCGGCAGATACGAAAGACGTTAATGTAGTTGTACGAGCTATCGGCAGCAAAAATTCGGATGAATTTCAAGTTAGCATAGAGCCATATGCATCGATTGAGGACGTTTTAAGCAACTACTATTCTTTCCCACAAGATATATTAAACGATATTATAAGCTTGAGTGAGAGCAATTATTTGGCGGATGCCTTTGGCCTGGACGCCTGGACTGGATCCGGTGGGATCTTCGAAGGCGTGGTAGGTGATTTAGGAGAGCTGCCAGAGATCGGGATGCAAATCCCCTTATATTATCAGTATCAATCCCCATGGGGGAAAATCAAGTTTGGAGACGGTAACATAGCATCTTCTGGCTGTTCAATCACATGTCTGGCCATGGTGCTTAGTTATCTAACTGACGATACTGTAACTCCAGATGAACTTGCTGCCTGGGCTGGTAATCGATTTCATGTCCCGGAGGTCGGGCAAGGGTGGGGGATATTCCCGGCGGCCGCCCGGCAATATGATGTTAATTGCGTGGGTCTGGGAGAAAGTATGAATAACGTATTAGCTGCATTAAAGAGTGAAAAACCGGTAATTGCCAGTATGGATACCGGTACGTTCACAAAAAAAGGCCACTTTATCGTTTTGCGAGGCATTGATGAGAACGGAAAAATTCTGGTCAATGATCCGAATGACAATGGAAATAAACGGCATTTCTATCGATCATTTGAAATCGGGCTCATACAGAGAGAAGCGAAACAGTTCTGGTGTTTTGATTAATCGGAGGAAGTAAAATGAGATATGGTAATGTATACAAGATATTAATACTCCTATTTGGCATCGGTTTTCTGGCTCTGATATATATACGACTTTTCGGTGCAGAAGATCTAAATAATAATCAGCCTATCCAATATACGCAGGAAGATTTTACAAAGAACGGAGCTGGAGACTATGTGGAACCTGTGGAACCAAAGCCAGAATCGAAAAGCGAAAATGTAGATTATACAGTTGAAACTTATCCAGATATAGCACAGACTGTCCCGGAAGAAAATATATCTCCAGAAGCAATTACGCTGGCTCCGGATGATATCACTACGTCGTGTTATTTTTCTAATACTGAGAACGTGATCGACGCAGTGCTGCCATTATATGCACAAAAAATATTAGTA
>OGXN01002932.1_pt1 | contig 10789 bp, 6 predicted proteins | sample 1576281 | NCBI WGS metagenome assembly OGXN01 (sample SAMEA3541494, study PRJEB24748) | human gut metagenome | biome: human gut; feature: human-associated habitat; material: faeces | place: China | collected 2012
GGGGCGGCAGTGGATGTGTTTTCTGCTCCAGCCTCAAAAACGGGGTGTTTCTAAATGTTCCGTTCTGCCGGGATTCTGCCAACGCGGCAAAACTCCTCGCTGGTAAGGTTTGATAAAACGGTAAGTTGATTCTGGCTCGTCAGACAAGCCGCTAAGGGCGGCAGCCTCCCGGCAGAACGGAACATTAAGAAACATCACCGTTTTTTCCAATGGGTCAGAAAACACATCCACTGCCGCCCCGGCAGGGAAGAAAAACCGCCGGGCGGAGAGGGAAGGCCATTCGCGGCGGCAGATGCGGAACCGGAGGAGGGAGGGGATGGCGGACTGTCCGGGGAAAGAATCAAAACTTCACTGACCCACGTAAAAAGCCGGGAAGGGCGGATAAATCCGCTGCTTCCCGGCTCTTTCAGCTATTGTAGATTAGTAATTGTTCTCTTTGCTGCTGTTGCTTCCGTTATGGCAGTCAGAGGAGCTGTTCGTGCTCTGGTTCTGATTCTTCTGGCTGTTGCTGCTGGAATTCTCAGACTTATTCTGCTGGTTCTGCTTTTCGCTGTTCTGGCTGTTCTGATTGTAATCATTCTTAGACATAATATAAAACCTCCTGATTCATTTTTGTTACAGGAGTAGTATTTGAAAAAACAGCTTTTTTATGCACACATTTTTTATTTTTTTTGAAACAGCCTGATAATATATACTACAAGCACTACGGGAATCAGATAAGGCAGGATAGCCCACATCAGTGAACCGACCACACTGATAACCACAACGAACACCATGATAACGAGAATGGCAATCAGCCAACCTGGCATACGAACCCGTTTTACGGTTCTGCCGTTCCCCTGTGAATAGGCCTCTTCCCTGTATTCATCCCGGTTTTGGGCGCCTGACGCCGCCCTGAACTGTGTTTCGTTCGCCTCACGGGCATAAGCGTCTCCGGCACGCTCCGCCGCATCTATCAGAGTTCTTGCCAGAATTCTGGGATCGCCCAGCTCTGAGAGGACTGCCGCTTCGGACCTTCCTTTCGCTTCTTCCGAATAAAAGTAGTTTTCATAAAATTTAAGATTATCTTCCACGGATGCAGCCGCCATATTCCCGTTCAGTGCACGCCGCAGAGCTTCCAGGAATTCTGTTTTTGTCATCTGCTTATCTCCTTTTTTTACTTCCTATTCGTATCATACCCCACAGAAGGCCATATTACAAGAAAACGGTTTATGAAAAAATGATTAAAAAAGACTAAAAAAGACCTGTCCGGTACCGAAAAACATACCGGACAGATCTCTGTTTTATAATTTTCTATTCCTGTCTTACCCGATTACAGCAGTCACTTTCTGTGTGCTGTCAGAAACGGTAATGGAAACGGTTTTGTCTTCGGCCTTAGTACCAACCGTTCCTCCGTCTGCTTTTACATTCCCGCCGATGCCGTGAAGCACCAGGGTAAGGCCTTTCATGTCGGCATCCGCCGTAAAGGATACGGTATCCGCATTTCTGCAGGCAGTCACGTTTGCGACGGTACCGCCCTTCTGGTCTACCAGACGGCAGGTACAGGAAGCGCCGTCCGCAAGCTCATACAGATGAAGGGCAGCTCCATCTGCGTAATCATAATCCGGCCTGTCGTTCACTGCGCCAAGGGCAAGGAGCGTATTTTCCCTGACATAGAGGGGCAGTGAGAAGTAATCAAACTCTCCCTCGTAGTAACGGCCGCCTTCCTTTATTTCTCCGGTGAAGAAATCGGTCCATCTTCCTTCCGGGAGATAATACTGGGCTTTTTTATCCGCTCTGAGCACGGGCGCAACAAGCAGGGCATCGCCCAGCATATACTGGGTTTCCAGATATGCCGCGACCGGATCGGAAGGATATTCAAATACCATGGGACGCATCATGGGGGTTCCTTCTTTATGTGCTTCCACGGCCTTGGAATACAGGTAAGGCATCATGGAGCATTTCAGCCTGGAGAAGAAACGGACTACATCGCTGGCCTCATCATCAAATAACCACGGCACTCTGTAGCTTGATGAACCATGCAGTCTGCTGTGGGAGGAAAGCAGGCCGAAGGCCGCCCATCTCTTATACAGATCCGGGCTTGCCGTGCTTTCGAAGCCGGATATGTCATGGCTCCAGAAGGAGAAGCCTGACATGGCGAAGGAAAGGCCGCCGCGGATAGTTTCCGCCATGGAAGGATAATTTGCGGAGCAGTCGCCGCCCCAGTGAACCGGGAACTGCTGTCCGCCCGCACAGGCGCTTCTGGCAAAGAGAACCGCATCTCCTTCGCCTCTTGTTTCCTTCAGAAGGTTAAATACGCACTGGTTATAAAGGTAGGTATAGTAGTTGTGCATGCTTCCCTGGTCACTTCCGTCAAACCATTCCACATCCACGGGAACTCTCTCGCCGAAGTCGGTCTTGAAGCAGTCAACTCCCATATCCAGCAGAGTCTTCAGCTTGTCGGAATACCATTTGCAGGCTGCGGGATTGGTGAAATCCACCAGGCCCATTCCGGCCTGCCAGTTATCGGTCTGCCATACGCCTCTGCCGTCGGCTCTCTTTATCAGATAGCCGTTCTCCGCGCCTTCTTTAAAGAAAGGGGTTCCCTGGGCAATATAAGGATTGATCCAGACACAGATCTTCAGTCCTTTATCATGGTATCTCTTCAGCATTCCTTCCGTATCCGGGAATACTCTCTTGTCCCATGTAAAATCACACCACTGGAATTCCTTCATCCAGAAGCAGTCAAAATGAAATACGCTCAAGGGGATATCCCTGTCGGCCATTCCCTGGATAAAGGAGCTTGTTGTCTCCTCATCGTAATTGGTGGTAAAGGAGGTGGAAAGCCAGAGTCCGAAGCTCCATGCGGGAGGAAGGGCCGGACGTCCGGTATAAGCCGTATAGGATTTCAGGATTTCCTTGGGGGTGGGTCCGTAAATAAAGCAGTAACGCAGTTCTTCGCCGGGTACGGAGAAGCCAACGTATTCCACCTTTTCACTCGCCACTTCAAAGGAAACGTTGTCGGTATGGTCGACGTAGACTCCATAGCCTTTATTTGTCATATAGAAAGGAACGCTCTTATAGGCAACCTGGGAAGCGGTACCGCCGTCTTCATTCCAGGTATCCACAACCTGTCCGTTTTTCACGAAAGAGGTGAATCTTTCACCGAAGCCGTATACATTTTCTCCTACCTGCAGGGAAAGTTCATTTACCATATAAGGTTTTCCGTTTTCCGTCAGGTAATTCTCCGCCGGGAACATGGTGGAAGGCGTTCTGTCCCAGCGGGCATAACCCAGGTTATGGAAGCCGCATCTGGTAAGCTCTTTTCCTTCCGCTTCAAAATAATAGCCCCATTCCTTCAGGCTGACATGCACGGAAACCTTTCCCGCCTTCATAACGGCTTCTTCTTCCCCGATTTCCACACTGACCTCCTGCATCTGCGGATGCTTGGGGCACACGGGTTCCTTCTTATCATAGCCTTCATGGTGCCATGATCTCACTGAAATCATATTTTCCACGGGGGAGGTGAATTCCAGGGTGATGGTGGGCATATTGAGTGTCGCACCTCTGGAGCTGATGGTTCCCACGGGAGCCAACACTCTCATTCCTCCCGGAATCTCCTGCACCTCATAAGCCTGGGATGCATACAAAATATTAGCCTTTTCACTGCGCAGCCAATATCCTTCCGTAAATTTCATCTTGTTTTCCTCTCTTTCTTAAGCTTAAGCTAAACTTATCCTTATTCAATATTCCCTACTGACCCGCCTTCGTAAACCTCTCCCTCCACGACTATGATTTCGGGGACGCTGGTTTTCGGCCTCTCAATCTGTCCGATCAGCTTTTGTGCGGCATAGCTTCCCAGCTTTACGGTATCCTGCTTTAAAGTGGTGAGCTTTGGTTCCACATGCCTACCTATCCTCAGGCCGTCATAACCGGCGATGGAAATGTCCTCCGGTATCCGAAGCCCTTTTTCTCTCAGCATATTCATTCCCCCCAGACAGGAAAAGTCATCCGGGTACAAAATGCAGGTGGGCGGACATGGCAGCTTCAGCAGCTCCTCCGTAGCGGCGGCGGCCGCATCCGTGTCGCGGTATCCGGCCTCAAGCACATATTCATCCGGGATATCCAGCCCCAGCTCCTCCGCCGTCTTATAAAAAGAAGAAAGCCTGCTGCCGGTTACGGATGACGCGTGCCCATGGATATAGGCAATCCGCCTGTGTCCCCTGCTGTAAATAAACTGAAGCAATGACTCCATGCCCTTTACATTATCGGACATTACGGCGATGCGGTTATTGAAAATATGATCGATAGTCACCACCGGTATGTCGCTTGCCACCAGCTGGGCCACCTCCGGATCCTCAAAATCCACACAGGCAATGACCACGCCGTCAAATCCCCGGTATCTGGCATGCTCCAGATAGGTCATTTGCCTGCGCCGTTCCTTGTTCCGGTTGACAAAGGTGATATCATAATCATTCCTTTCCGCCGTTTCTTTAAAGCTTTCCAATACGCCTGCAAAATAGTCATGGGTCAGGCCGCTGTTTGCTTCATCAACAAACAGGACTCCCAGGTTGTAGCTTCGGTTGGTCTTCAGGGTCCTGGCTACGGAATTAGGAAAATAACCCATTTCCTTCGCCGTCCGGCGGATTAACTGCCTGGTTTCTTCCCCTATATCGGTATGGTTATTCAGCGCCTTGCTTACGGATGCCACGGAGACTCCGCATGCCTGGGCGATATCCTTCATAGAAACCATCTGCTTCCAACTCCTTCCGCCGTTTATATCTTAATCGTTTTCGCCCTTCTATCATATATCATATTTACATAAAAATTCAATAGAAAGATTCCCTTTTCCTGCAGCATAGCCAGTTTTCGTTATTTTCCCATATTATTCACCGTCATTTCTATGCAAATTGTCCACAGTCTATAACATCGGTACAGATACCGTATACTGTGCACCGGTTTTTTTGTGATTATTTTTCCTTTTTCCCTCTTGAAAAACACGGAGTTTTTCTATATAATCCAAGTCATAGGCAGTTTTTAAGCTTTTACTTAATCGTTTACGTAAATGAATTGTCACTCGTGTCGCCTGCGGGGGAAAATGCAGGCAGGAAGAGCTTCCCCGGAATGCCTTCCCATTTAAGAAAACAGCGTCCGCCAGGCGGACAGAAAGGTGTTCGTATGAAATATGGTTTTTTTGATGATCAACGCTGCGAATATGTGATCACCACACCCGAAACGCCCCTTCCCTGGATTAATTATCTGGGCTGCAAGGACTTTTTTACCCTGATTTCCAATACCTGCGGAGGTTACTCCTTCTATAAGGATGCCAAGCTTCTCCGCCTGACCCGCTATCGTTACAACAATGTTCCTTATGACAATAACGGACAGTATTTCTATATTAAGGATGGTTCCAGCATATGGAACCCCGGCTGGCAGCCTTCCCAGACCAGGCTTGATTCTTACGAATGCCGTCATGGCCTCGGCTACAGCAGATTTACCGGCTCTCTGAATCAGGCAAAGGCGGAGGTGCTCACCTTCGTTCCCTTAAACGATACCTGCCAGGTAACCAGCCTGACCCTGACCAATGAAAGCGGTGAAACCAAAAATCTTTCCCTGTTCTCTTACGTGGAATGGTGTCTGTGGAATGCGGATGACGATATGAAGAACTTCCAGCGTAACTTAAGCACCGGCGAGCTGGAAATAGAGGGTTCCACCATTTATCACAAAACAGAATACAGAGAGCGCCGGAACCACTATGCCCTTTATTCCGTAAACACTCCTGTAGACGGTTTTGATACCAGCAGGGATGCGTTCCTGGGCACCTACGGAAGCCCGGCGGCTCCCGTTGTGGTAAAGGAAGGAAAAGCTTCCAATTCCGAAGCACATGGCTGGTCTCCCATTGCTTCCCACCAGATTAATGTTTCCCTGGCTCCCGGTGAAAGCCGTTCTTATATCTTTGTTTTGGGTTATGTGGAAAATGAAGAGGAAGAGAAATGGGAGGCTCCCGGAATCATCAACAAGACCAAAGCCCATCAGCTGCTTTCCCGCTATCAGTCCGATGAAGCTGTGGAAAAGGCTTTCACAGAATTAACGGATTACTGGCAGGATCTGCTTTCCGGCTATCAGGTTTCTTCCGATTGTGAAGAAGTAAACCGTATGGTAAATATCTGGAACCAGTATCAGTGTATGGTTACCTTTAATATGTCCCGCAGCGCTTCCTATTATGAATCCGGTATCGGCAGAGGAATGGGCTTCCGGGATTCCTGCCAGGATCTTCTCGGCTTCGTACACCTGATCCCGGAAAGGGCGAGGGAACGTATCCTGGATATTGCCTCCGCACAGTTTAGCGACGGCAGCACCTACCACCAGTATCAGCCTCTTACCAAAAAAGGAAATGCGGATATCGGCGGCGGTTTCAATGACGATCCTCTGTGGCTGATTGCAGGTACAAGCGCTTATATCAAGGAAACCGGTGATACCTCCATTCTTTCCGAAGTGGTTACTTTTGATGATGGCGGAGAAGGAACCCTGTTTGAGCATCTGACCCGTTCCTTTGAATTTACCGTTACGCACAAAGGCCCTCACGGTCTTCCTCTCATCGGACGTGCGGACTGGAATGACTGCCTGAACTTAAACTGCTTCTCCGCACAGCCCGGTGAATCCTTCCAGACCTTCGGCCCCAGTGAAGGCCCTGTTGCGGAATCCGTTTTCATCGGCGGCATGTTTGTAAAATACGGTGAAGAATATGCACAGCTGGCTGAGCTTCAGGGACTTACGGATATTGCGGAATCCGCCCGCAGGGAGGTTTCCGCCATGTATGACACTCTTCTGGATGCAGGCTGGGACGGCGACTGGTTCCTGCGCGCTTACGATGCTTATAGCCAGAAGGTAGGCTCTTCCGAATGCGAAGAAGGCCAGATTTTCATCGAGCCTCAGGGCTTCTGCGTACTGGCGGGAGTCGGCATCAAGGAAGGAAAGGCACAGCGCGCCCTGGACAGCGTAAAAGAACGGCTTGACACCAAATACGGCATCATGCTCCTTCAGCCAGCTTTCTCCCGTTATCACCTGGAGCTTGGGGAAATCACCTCCTACCCGCCGGGATACAAGGAAAATGCAGGTATTTTCTGCCACAACAATCCCTGGATTTCCATCGCGGAGGCGGTTATCGGCAGAGGGGAAAGAGCCTTTGAAGTATACCGGAAAACCTGTCCTGCTTTCCTGCAGGATATCAGCGAAATCCACAGAACCGAGCCTTACTGCTATTCCCAGATGATCGCCGGCAGGGATGCCGCCACGCACGGGGAAGCAAAGAACAGCTGGCTCACAGGAACCGCTGCCTGGACCTTCGTGAATATTTCCCAGTATATTCTGGGTATCCAGCCGAGCCTCACAGGGCTGTGCATTGACCCCTGTGTTCCCGGGGACTTCGGTGATTTCACCATCACCAGACGTTTCCGCGGCGCAGTTTATCATATTGAGGTAAAGAACCCCGGCCATCTGGAAAAAGGTGTTTCCTCCCTTATCGTAGACGGAGAAACTATCGAAGGAAATGTGGTTCCTTTCGTAGAAGGCAAGAAAGAGTATCATGTAACTGCAGTTATGGGGTAATCTGAGGTATAGCAAGCAGCACAGCCCGGGGGCAAGGCCCCCGGGCTGTATTGTTTGTATATTTTATTTTTATCACTTCATTATTATAGCTGTATCCGTATTTAATCCCATTCGTACTGTTCCATATAATCAATGGTGCAGCCTGTATATTCGATATATGCGTTCCCCGCGGCTTTTCCGGCCTCGTCAATCGTCTTTTTCAGGAAGGCTTCATCCAGCTTCTGTCCACGATCCGCATTGTCCACCCGTTTTTGTACCTCTGAAACCACATCCTCCAGGAACTTATCCCTTTCGGCAACGGTGAGTTTATCCGCATCCAGGATATGGTAGGTAAAGGAATAATAGCCTTCCGCCAGCTCCACCACAACTTCATCGCCGTATACATCCTCCTTTCGGGAAGCGTTGATGGACACGGCATATTCGGGATCGATTTGTTTCCTGGCATACAGTGACCTTTCTGCAGCATAATATTCATCCATGGAGTTGCTGACCGTGGTCTGCAGGAATTTCACATCGGCATCCGTCTTATTGGTAATCCGGCTCTGCTCTTCCTCCAGCTCCATCAAAACCATTTCATATAAATAAGAAATATCCATAATCTCGTCATATTCCGATAATGCCGCATGGGTCTTCCGGTTGAATTCAGCCAGGGACATCTTTTCATAGCCGTCCGGTTTCAGGGCTTTCAGCACAAGGTCGTATTTTTCCTGAGGCGTATACTTTTCTTCTTCGTCCTCCTCATCCTCCCAGTCCTTTGAATCGTCCCACTCATCATATCTGCTGTCCCAATAATAGCAGATTTCCTTCTGTCCGCCCCAGGCCAGGCCGCCCTCCAGCTTCTCCAGGATACGGCCCAGCTCGTCATCCAGCGTTTTTTCCATGTTTTTTTCATCCTTCAGCTTCCCGGCATCCTGTTTTTCCAGAAACGTCTGCATTTCCTTATCGATGTTTTCCAGCAGGCTGTCGCGTTGTTCCACTGTTATGGCTGATGTATCCGGGATTTCATAATCATATGAAATATCACAATAGGCTCCGGTAAGCAGCACCTCATCCCCAAAAACATCTCCATAGGTTTCACAATATGCTTCCCCTGAATGCCAGGGATTTTTTTCCTGCTGACACGTTTCATAATGCCTGCGGTCACATTCGTCCCATGTATTGGACAGCGTTCCATGGACAAAGCCATAAAGGGCGTCCTCTTCCTCAAGGGTGGTAAAAATGCGCTGAAAGCTTTCCTCCGTCCTGTGATATGCCTCCTCGTCATCCCAGTCCATGACCATGCGGTTGAACTCCTCCACACTCATTTGTCCATAGTCCGCCGTATGGAAGGACTGTATCAGCGCATAGTCTGTTTCCGTATATTTATATTTGCCGCTTCTAAAGAAAAAACTGTTCCGGCCCGGACGGTAGCCTGTGCTGCCCGTCCAGGTATCCGGCGCTTCCCCGCTCCCGGCCTGTTCCGTCTCCGGCTGCGCGGTTTGTTCCTCTGTCTGTCCTGTTGCACTGCTGTCCGCCGCGCTATCAGCCTGCGCGGTTTGTTCCGGATCTATCTCCAGTTTTCCGGAGGTCCCCGGCGAGGATGCACAGGCGGTCAGCAGTATGGAAAGCACAACGGCCAGGGCAGCCGCGCCCGCTGCTTTTCTGTTCTTCATGTTTGCTCCTATCTGTGCGCTTTAGCGCCCCTTTTATTCAGGGAGCTGAAAGCGTCTTTCTTTCAGCTTTGCTCCTATCCGTGCGCTTTAGCGCACATTTTATTCTTTCTCCAGATAATTTACTTCGCAGCCCGTAAAACCGATTTTTTCATTGGCAAGCTCTTTTCCCGCCGTGTCAAGAAGGGCCTGGAATTCCTGTTCCGTATGCCCCTGCTCCTGTTCCTCTTCCAGCAGAGTCTGTGCCGCCTGCATCACCTGCTGCAGGAAAGCATCCCGTTCTCCTACGGTCAGGCTGTCCTGATCCAGAATCCGGTAGGTGAAGGAATATTCCAGCCACAGCCCTCCTGCCGGATACGCATCACCAAAAACGTCCTCCGTCCTGACAGCCTCCGCCGTTGCTGAAAACTGAGGATCCATCTGTTTCCCGGAATATACCTCGTTCAGGCGGGTCTGGTATTCCTCCAGCGAAGCAGGTATCGTATTACGCAGATATCCCGCATTCGGATCTGTATTTTCTATATAAGAAGCCACCTGTTCAAACAGATAATACAGGCCGTCCCTCCCTTTTTCATCCTCCGTAAGCGCCTTGTTAATAAAGCTGTTGAATGCGGCGATGGACATTTCCTCATAGCCCTCCGGCTTTAATGCCTTCATGAGCTTATCGTACTCCTCCTGTGTATAGCCTTCTTTTTCCATCGGATAATCCCGGTCGTATCTGTCTTCCCAGCCATACTCCTGGTATAAGGTATTTTTCAGCGTATGACTGTTTTCTTCGGCCTCCGCTACCGGCTCCTTATCCATATTCTCGATTCTGACAGCCGGGCGATTTGAACCAATTCCGGCGGTGGCAAAAATACTGATAACCGCCGCCACAACCACGAGGGCCGCCGCAATGCTTCCTTTCGTCAGCTTTTTCGCCTTCATGATGGCTTCAATCCGTTCCTTCAGGGCACTTTTGCTGAAGCTGGAAGCCAGCGGGGACAGACGGTTCCTCTTCTCCTCCATGCCAAGGAGCGCCAGCGCGTAGGAGGGACAGGCCTGCATTCCGTACTGCCTGATTACCGCCTCGTCACAGGCCAGCTCCAAATCCCTGTTGGCAAGAATATACATGGCCCATACGAGCGGGTTAAACCAGTGTATACACAGCGCCGCCGCCAGAAGCCATTTGGTAAACGCATCAAATCTTCGGATATGGGACATTTCATGAGACAGAATAAAAGCCGCCGTTTCCTCATCCGCCCAGTCCATATCCGCAGGAACCAGAAGTACCGGCCACAAAAAACCATAAGTCAGCGGTGATTCAATTCTGTCTGAATACCGTATCTGTACCGGCCGCCTGATGCGGTTTTCTTCCAGCCAGGCCTTGGCGAAGGGCTGTTCCACAGGCAGCGACGCACTGTAAACCCTGCGGCCCCGCAGGTGTCCCACAAGGAAGAAAGCTGCCAGCAATACCGCCCCGGCAATCCAGATCCCATGCCAGACGGACAAATGTGACGCCATTACCGCCGCGGCCCCCGAAGCTTCAGACGCCGCCTGGCCCGCAGCCTCCG
>OGXN01002947.1_pt1 | contig 10738 bp, 7 predicted proteins | sample 1576281 | NCBI WGS metagenome assembly OGXN01 (sample SAMEA3541494, study PRJEB24748) | human gut metagenome | biome: human gut; feature: human-associated habitat; material: faeces | place: China | collected 2012
GGGAACGAAGCACCTGTGACGGATGCATTTATCCTGGGGGATTGTGTATGGAGGGGGAAAAAAGAGAATTATGGGGGAGAGAAAAGAGGGGAGATTTTTTAAGGTTTTTTAAAATTGGTAAAGAGATATTGTAAGTGGGGTGGGTATCGTTTATAGTGGGTAGTGTAGGTGGCGCCCGGGGGACGGGCGGTATAATATGGATAGGTAAGGAGAAGGGATTATGTATCAGCATCATGAAGAGTCTTTGAAAATACTGGAGGATATGTTCCGGGGGAGGGAGGAGGTAATCGCTCTTGTTTTCGGGGGATCTGTGGCTAAGGGGATGGAGCGGCCGGATTCGGATCTGGATGCGATGGTGATTGTTACGCAGGAGTATTTTGATCAGTGTATGAAGGAGAATCGGACGGCGGAGTGTCTTTCGGGGTGTACTTATGAGGGCGGTTATTTTGATATTAAGTATATGACGAAGGATTTTCTGGAGCAGGCGGCTTTGAAGGGGAGTGAGCCTACGAGGAATTCGTTCGTTAAGTCGAGGGTGCTTTTTTCAAGGGATCCGGAAATTGAGGGGCTTGTGGCGGCTATTCCTGTTTTTCAGGAGAAGGAGAGGGAGGAGAAGCTGCTTTCGTTTTTCAGTGATCTGGAGCTGAATTATAATTATTTCTGGAAGTGCTGTAAACCGGACGGGTATATGAAGATGCGGACGGGGAGTGAGATTGTGTATGCTTTGTATCGTCTGATTCTGCAGGAGAAGAGGGTGCTTTTTCCCTGTAACCGGAGGCTGGAGGCTGCTGTGGAGGGGATTGAGGATAAGCCGGAGGGATTTGTGGAGAAGTGCAGGGAATTCTGTGAGAGTATGGATTCTGATCTGCTGGATGAGATTGTGGAGAGTTATTTTGCATGGACGTCGTATGATTATCCTGAGGATCATAATATCTGTTGTTCCCAGTATTGTCTGGATTTTGAAAAGTGGTGGCTTTTCCCAAGGCCGTTGATCGCGGAATGGTAAGAAGTATTCTTTTTAGTAGGTAATATGAGATTTGTGATATAGGATAAGGCATTTTTTTGTGGTATTATGTCTGCGGCAGAAAGAAAAGAAAACAGGATTTAAAAGGAGGAGGCGGCAAATGGAGAAAAAATTGCCTGAATCGTTGCAGAAGCTGATTAAGAAGGTGGAGGAGGCGTTCCCGGAGGATCCCAGGATGGTGCAGCTGTTTATAAACTGTTTTACCAATACTCTGGATACTACGGTGAAGCGGCTTGAGGACGGGACTACTTATATTATTACCGGGGATATACCGGCTATGTGGCTGCGGGACAGTGTGGCGCAGATCCGGCCTTATCTCATGGCGGCGGGAGAGGATAAGGAAATTGCGGACATGCTGGTGGGGCTTGTCAGGAAGCAGTTCTTTTATGTGAATCTGGATCCTTATGCGAATGCTTTTAATCAGGAGGCTAACGGCAACTGCTGGGAGCATGATGAGACGGATATGCTGCCGTGGATATGGGAGAGGAAGTATGAGCTGGATTCTTTGTGTTATCCGATTCAGCTGGCTTATCTGGTATGGAAAAATACGGGGCGTACGGATCATTTTGATGAAACCTTTGTGAAGGGAATGCGCAGAATCCTGGAGGTCTGGCGTACGGAACAGCATCATGAGGAAAGGTCGCCGTATCATTTTGTGCGTAAGAACTGTTATTTTACGGATACGCTTTCCCGGGGAGGGAAGGGTGCGCTGGTTAAGTCGGGGACGGGGCTGATTTGGTCAGGCTTCCGGCCGAGTGATGATTCCTGTGTCTATGGTTATCTGATTCCTTCGAATATGTTTGCTGTGGTGGTGCTGGGATATCTGGCGGAGATAGCAAATCAGGTGCTGGGGGATGAAGCGCTTGCGGCGGAGGCGGAAGCTTTCCGGATGGAAGTGAAGGAGGCCATTGAAACGCTGGCCGTGGTGAAGAATGAGTATTATGGAAGGATTTATGCCTATGAAACAGATGGGTACGGGCAGTTCCTTCTGATGGATGACGCCAACGTGCCCAGTCTTCTTTCGATGGAATATCTGGGTTATGATGGGGATCGGGAAGTGATGGAGAATACACGGCGTTTCATACTCAGTGAAGGGAATCCTTATTATTTTAAGGGAAAAGCGGCAGGAGGAATCGGAAGTCCTCATGTGCCTCCTTATTATATCTGGCATATCGGGCTGGCCGTTCAGGGAATGACGGAGTCTTCCAAAGAAGAGAAGCTTCGTATTCTGCAGCTGATGCGTGATACGGACGGCGGGACGGGAATGATGCATGAAGGTTTTCATGTGGATGATCCCACCAAATTCACAAGGGAGTGGTTTTCCTGGGCGAATGCGGTGTTCTGTGAGCTGGTTCTGGATTACTGCGGCGTTCGTGTGGTACGGTAAAGACGGGTTGAAGGAGAGGCTTCAATCTTAATAAATGGGTCTGTGAGGGATACACAGACAGGAGGGTATAAGAATGGGAACATTTTATTTGTTACCGAAAGAAGGAACTTTTTATAAAGCAAATCTGCACTGCCATACGGTGGTCTCCGACGGGGATCTGACGCCGGAGCAGGTGAAGGAAGCGTATATGGGGCAGGGGTATTCTATTGTTGCTTTTACGGATCACAACAAATACTGCAAGCATGAGGAGCTGAACGACGAAGGCTTCCTGAGTATTGCAGCATATGAAGCGAATATTGACCAGTTTTCGCCTCATGAGGATGCCTGGCCGAACCTGAAGGTTTATCATTTTAATTTTTATGATAAATATCCGGAAAGAAGGGAAAAGGAAGAAAAGATTCCCATGCCCTTACGCCGCTATAATGATATAGAGTACATTAACGGTTATATTGATTTGATGAAGACGGAAGGTTTTCTGGCCTGCTATAACCATCCTTACTGGTCTTTGCAGAATTATGAGGATTATAAGGATTTAAGAGGGCTGTGGGGAATGGAGATTTATAACCATGGCTGCGAGCATGACGGGCTGTATGGTTTTAATCCCCAGTCCTATGATGAAATGCTTCGTACGGGACAGCGGATCTTCACGGTTGCCACGGATGATAATCATAACAGGGAGCCTTTTGATTCCCCGCTGTGTGATTCCTTTGGCGGGTTCGTCATGGTGAAGGCGGGAAGCCTGGATTATTCGGCGGTGATGGAAGCGCTGGAAAAAGGAGATTTTTATTTCTCCATGGGGCCTGAAATCAAAGAAGCCTACATACGGGATAACAAGCTTGTGGTGAAAACTTCGCCGGTGGAGAAGATTTTTGTGATTCAGGAGGGGCGTGACTGCTATAAGAAGCTGGCACCCATAGGAGAATGTATCACGGAAGCGGAATTTGAGATCACCGGCAGGGAAGGGTATATCCGTGTGGAAATCCGGGACGGAAAAGGTCTTTATGCCGGAACCAATGCTTTCTGGATGGATAAAGTCATGTCGGCGCTGGCTGAGTCTGAATAGTTCGGAAAAAGAAAGTCCTGTGCCGGGGCGCCGAGTACAGAAAAGGTATCAATATAAAAAAAGCTCCGCCTGTTCCCTTATGTGGAAACGGGCGGGGCTTTTTGGATTCCGGCCATGGGGTTAATGGAAGGTATCCACGGAATAGTCATGATAGTGGAAGCCGAACCATCTTCCGGGCATGTCTCCGGGGAAACGGGGCGGAGGCGTCGTTTTAAACCAGAGGGATGAGGAACCGTCCGGGGAAGTGCGTTCCTCCAGAACCTGGGGGGCTGTTTCCTTCACATGTTCCAGCAGAAGGGCGATGAGCTCCTGCTTTTTATCCTGCCATGCAGGATCTTCGGACAGATCGGTCTGTTCCATCGGATCGTCCTTCAGATGGAACAGAAGCATCTGATCTCCGCAGGTGGTGTATACAAGCTTGACCTGGCTGCGCATTACACAGAAATTCGTATGAAGGCTGTCTCCGTAAAATATCCGATCCTCGGCAAGTGCATCCGGCTTCAGCAGGCTCCGGCCTGTGATGTCTTCCGGGACGGGAATGCCGGCCATTTCCAGGATGGTGGGGTAAATATCTGCGATTTCTGTCGGCCTGTCAACGGTAAGGTTATGGGGGATTCCTCTTCCGGCGGGCGGTACAATAAACAGAGGGATATGGGCGGAGCCTTCAAAGAACAGGTTTTTCTGGGACATGTGGTGATCTCCCAGCATTTCCCCATGATCCGAGGTGAAAATGATCCAGGTATTCCGGAACAGATCGTTTTCCCGGAGCGCGCCGAACAGGCGGCCCAGTTCATAATCAACCTGGGTGATGCAGGCATAATAGGCCCTGCGGGATGCGGCAACCTGTTCGGGACCGAACAGATGCATATTGGTGTTTTCATAGGCGCCCGCGAGGAAGCCCTGAGGCGCTTTCTCCAAATCCCGGGACCAGTCCCCATAGACAGGGGCGGGCATGGGGATATTCTCGTAGAGAGACCAGAAATCCCGGCAGGGGTCAAAAGGCGGATGGGGCTTGGTAAAGCTGGTCCAGAGGAAGAAGGGGCGGGTGGTGTCTCTTGTTTCCAGAAAATCAATGGATTGATCGGTGATCCAGGTAGTAATGCTGTCTTTTACATCGACGGTGGAAAGAACCGGTTCCATTTCACATTCACCGATTCCGTGGGCCTTCGGGCGTGCGGATTCCGATTTCCTGTCATATTGGCGCATGTAGTCCAAAGGAAGGGTCATCTGTTCAAAGCCATAACAGGCCCGGGCCGGTTCGAAATGCATCTTTCCTTTGGCGCAGGTCTGATAGCCGGCGTCGGTGAGAAGGGCGGGCAGGGTGCGGCGCAGTTTTGTCTGACGGCGCATTTCGGTTTCATGGGTGGCGTTGGATACTACGCCGCTTTCGTATCCGTGGCGGCCGGTCATAATGGTGGTCCGGGACGGGACGCAGATGGGGCAGCAGGCATAGCAGCTGCGGAAGCTGGTTCCCATTGCGGCCATGTAATTAAGGTGGGGTGTGAAAATACTGGTGTTTCCCCAGGCGTTGATGGTGTCGAAACGCTGCTGGTCGGTGGTAATTAGCAGAATGTTATCCTGCGTCATGGCAAGTCCTCCTCCAAATTGGTTGTGCTGCGGCAGCTGCCGCCATCTTCCGGTTTTCCGGCTCCCGGCTCGTGGCTGCTCTCAGGCCGGCGGCGCGGTTACTGTTTACAGGTTTGTATTTATAATCAGTATAGATAGGGGAAAAAGGGTTGTCTATAGCAAAAACGTTAGATGTAGTATATAAAATGTTACACAAAAGGGATATAAGGAAATTAGTAGGGTATTCTGTATAATTTGTGAAAGATGCACAATTTGAAATCACGTTTTTTTACTTTTGAGATAATGTTTTTAGACTACTATATAAGAAATGTTAGATAGAAATAGCGAAATGCATAGTTTATAATTGAGTCATAAAGCGGTCGGAAAAAAGCAGAAGAACGAAGCGTACGCATTCCGGCTGTGGCTCTCCGGCAGGCCGGCTGACGGAGGGAAATTTATCCGGGGTCTGTATATAGATTACAGATGACCGGAAAGACGGCAGACGTTTTTTCAGACCTCTGAGGCCGTTTAGTAAAGAGAAAGGGAGGTTTAAGATGGCTGTAAAGGAAAGTAGTATAAAAAAGAAAAAGCGCTGGACCCGTGATGATACGGAGCTTACCATGCTGGCGCTTCCTACCACAATCTGGTATTTCCTGTTTGCTTTTCTGCCTATGTTCGGTATTATTATCGCATTTAAAAAGTACCAGATTAACGGAGGATTCCTGAACAGTATTATAACCAGTGACTGGATCGGCCTGGATAACTTTAAATTCCTGTTTTCCGCCGGAGATATCTGGATTATTCTACGGAATACCATTCTGTATAACATTGCATTTATCATATTGAACATTGTGGTTCCGGTTGCGATGGCGCTGCTCATAGGGCAGCTGCATAACAAGAGAATGGCAAAGGTTTACCAGACAGCGATGTTCATGCCCTATTTCCTGTCCTGGGTTGTTGTAACCGCGTTGATTTGGGCGTTCCTGAGCTTTGATAAGGGGCTGCTCAACAGCCTGCTTGAGTTCTTCGGGAAGGATCCCCATCAGTGGTATATGGAGCCGAAGCTTTGGCCGCCGTTTTTGATATTCATGTATATGTGGAAAAACCTGGGTTACAGCATGGTGGTTTATCTGGCAACAATAACGGGCATTGACAAGACCTATTATGAAGCGGCGGGAATTGACGGCGCTACGGTATGGCAGCAGATGAGATATGTGACGCTGCCTCTTATGAAGACTGTAATCATCATGATGTTTATCATGGCGGTAGGACGTATTTTCTATTCCGATTTCGGACTGTTCTATCAGGTACCCCGTGATTCCAATTCCCTGTACAATGTTTCCTATACACTGGATGTATTTGTATTCAAGCAATTGAAATCTTCCACGACGGGAATGGCATCTGCAGCGGCATTTGTACAATCGGTGGCCGGCTGCATAACTATCCTCACAGCCAATGCCGTGGTACGTAAAGTTGACCGCGACAGTGCGATGATTTAAGGAGGTGCGGGATGGCTGAAACAATAAAAAAGAAAAAGAAAAATGAGCCCGATGGTTTTGACCGCTTCAACAGAGTGTCCAATACGGCAAACGTCCTGCTGAATGTCATGTTTCTGCTGATGGCGCTGGTTTGTATAATCCCGGTGCTGCTGGTCATTGCAATATCCCTTTCGGCAGAAGCATCAATTACGGAATACGGTTATCATCTGATACCTAAGATTGTATCTTTTGAAGGCTATGAATATCTGGCGAAGCAAAGCACGCTGATTATCCGTGCCCTGGGAGTGTCCCTTTTTGTAACCATAGTGGGAACGGTTCTGGGAATCCTGCTCACAACGCTGATGGGATATGTGCTTTCCCGTCCCGGCTATAAGCTGAACGGGTTCCTGACAATGGTGGTATTCATCCCCATGGTATTCAACGGCGGCCTTGTATCCACTTATTTTATCACCTCTCAGTTTTTAAATCTGAAGGATTCGGTATGGGCGCTCATATTGCCTCTGGCGGTTTCATCCTTCAATGTAGTTATATGCAGAACCTTTTTTAAGACTACGGTTCCGGAAGAGCTGATTGAATCGGCGAAAATGGACGGGGCGAGGCAGTTCACCATATTTTTTAAGATTGTGCTTCCCATATCCCTTCCGGTGCTTGCCACAATCGGCCTGTTCCTCTGCTTCGCTTATTGGAATGACTGGTATCAGTCCATGCTGTATATTGATGACCAGAGGCTGTATTCCCTGCAGGCGCTGCTGAACGCCATAATGACCAATGTGAACATGCTGGCTCAGAATGCGGCGGCCATGGGAGCGAGTATGGCGGATACGGTAGCCAATATGCCCAAGGAGGCGGCACGTATGGCAATAGTTGTGGTAATCGTACTCCCGATTGCCTGTGCATATCCTTTCTTCCAGAAATATTTTATATCAGGACTTACCGTTGGTGCGGTGAAAGGCTGATATAAGTGATGAAAAGCTGTCGTACCGGCAATTTATTGCCGGAGGATATAAAAAATTATAAGGAGGTTACTATGAAAAAGAACGCAGTTAAAAGACTTTTGGCTATTGGACTTTCCTGTGTACTCGGTATGGGTATGCTGGCAGGATGCGGTTCCAAAGACAGCGGTGCAAGCACACCGGCAGGAGAAACAGGAGGTGCTGCCGCAACAGAAGGCGCAGCGGCAGAATCTGCGGCAGACAGCAGCACAACTGACAAAGCCAGCGGAGATATCCCCACACTGATTTGGTGGACGGTAGGCGGAACCACTCCCAGCGATTACAATGATCGTCTGGCAGATATCAATGAATATCTGGTGGAAAAGCTGGGTGTGAAAATTGATATCAAGGTGGCAGGCTGGGGCGATTACGATCAGAAGATGAATACTATCGTTAACTCCGGTGAATATTTCGATATGATGTTTACCAACAATACCAATTACAGCAAGTTTGTAAACCTGGGCGCATTTGAGAACATAACCGATATGGTGCAGTCCAGCACTCCGGATTTGTACAGCTTTATTCCGGAAGAACTGTGGAACGGCGTAAAAATCGGCGGAAATGTATATGCGGTTCCGACCTACAAGGATTCCTCCATTACCCAGTTCTGGTATTTTGATGACCAGTATGTACAGAAATATAATATCGATCTGGATTCCATCAAGACAATGAAGGATCTGGACGGCCCGTACCGTGCAATAAAAGAAGGGGAAGGCAAGAGCTTTTATCCTCTGCAGATGGCACAGGGCAGCCCGTTCAATGGCTTCTTTAACGAATATGACGGACTTACCGCAGGCCTTCAGCCTATGGGCGTAAAGATCGATGACGAAACAAGAACCGTAGTTTGTACACTGGAACAGCCTGATATCATGGAAAACCTGAAGCTTATGCATCAGTGGTACATGGACGGCATAATCAATCCGGATGCCAACGTTCTTACCGAAGTTCCCAAGAAGCTTCCTTTCTCCTCCGCACAGGGATGGCCCAGTGCAGCAGCTACATGGCAGACGCTGAACGGCGTGGAGAAATATGATGTATTCAAAGTGTTCGGACCTCTGTATTCCACAGAAACCATCCAGGGCTCCATGAATGCCGTTTCCGTTAACTCCAAATACAAAGAGGAATGTCTGAAGGTTCTGGATCTGGTTAACAGCGATTCCAAGTTCCGTGATATGCTGGCTTATGGTGTGGAAGGAAATACCTTTGAATACGTAGGCGACGGCGTTATTAAGAAGCTGAGAGACGACTGGCCGCTGGCTGCTTACACACAGGGAACATTCTTCAACATGTCCATTACGGAAGACGCAGATCCCGAGCAGTGGGAGCAGGTTAAGAAACAGAATGAAGAAGCAGCTTCCTCTGTATGTCTTGGATTTGCACTGGATATAACCAATATCCAGAATGAAGTTGCCAACTGCCAGGCAGTTTGGGACAAATATAAATATGATATGTTAGTAGGCGCATCGGATCCGGAAACCACGGTTCCCAAATGTATAGAGGAATTAAAGAATTCCGGTCTTGATACCATCATTGAAGAAACACAGAAACAGATTAATGAGTTCTTTAAATAAAGTGAAATCGTGTACTTGCGGTGACCTTTAGAAACCAGCCTCCTGGCGTGAACTTCGGACTCCCAATGTTCACGTCAGGGGGTTTTTCCTTGTTGGCGGATACAAATATGGGTATAATGGGAGTGAAGGCAGAAGGAAGATTCTGGCTGAGTAAGGCATAAAAAGGAGTCCGCTATGAGAAAAAACAGCATATCTTTCCTGAAAATAAAGGTTTACAGGAGAAAGTTCCTGGGAACAACCATTGCTATTTTGCTTCTGTGTACCATATGCTTTATCGGTGTGACCACATTTTTTACCAATATATGGGCGGGCCAGCAGCGGCAGGAGGCCCAGGACGCCTTTTCCGTGATTGAGAGGAAAATAGGCACTATTAAGGATCAGCTGAATGAATATATTGAGGGCTGTTATGCCAGCCGCACCATGATGCAGGATGCCATGGCGCTGTTTGCCGCCGGATCGGAGGAGGAGTATCTGGAAAAAAGGCTTGCCAACAGCCGTTCCACTTCCGCCCAGATTTCTTATATGCCGGGGGACATGAAGAAGCTGTTTATCAACAACCGGACGCAGATAAGGGGGGCCACCTTTATTTCAGAGAGCGGAATTAAGGCGGTATGGCAGGACAGAGTGTCCGGTGACATGCATGTTACTTTTGATCTGGATCGGGAAGAGTCGGCTCTGGGGATCCCGGGATTCGGGGACATGATACTCGCTTCTTATGAAATCCGTGATCCGGATTCCATCGGCCGTCAGCTGGGACGCCTTACCTTCTGGGTGGATCGGGACGAGCTGCTTCGGGGAGTGGGCCTTTCAGGGGCCTGGGCTGTCATGCAGGGGGACAAGGTACTTCATGCGGATTATAGGCAGGAAAAGGAGATGAAGTGGCTCAGGGCTGCGGCGAATATGGAGGAAAGCCAGGGCTGGTTCTATGGGAACAGATATGAGCGTATTTTTTATACGGTGTTTCCTTCCAGCCAGTATGATTTTTCATATATTTCAGTGATTAACAGTAATACGATCTGGGATTTGAACAGAAGGGCCCTGATTGCAACAAGCCTTGTCCTCATTATCCTGGCGGGGGGAGCGTTGTTGGTTTCTTTTGTGGGAATACGCAATGACGCCCGGTTCCTTTCCAATATCATGCAGATGCTGGGGGCTATGGAAAATGGTGATTTTTCTGTGGCGAAGAATCTGGATATCCATGAGGAGAATAAAAATGAATACGGAAGGATCGCGATTGCCCTTAAGGATGTGAGCCAGAAGCTGGAGGGCTATATCCGGACGGAATACATACTGAAGCTGAAGCAGCAGGAGGCGGCCATGCGCGCCCTGAAGCATCAGATCAACCCGCATTTTTTGTATAATACGCTGGAAAGCATACGCTCCAAGGCGCTGATGTGGGGGGATGAGGAGACTGCGGAGGCGATTACCCAGCTGGGGACGCTTTACCGTATGATAGTCCACTGTCCGGATGTGATCAGCATGAAGGAGGAAGTGGAGCTGCTGGAGATGTATCTGCGGATTATGTCGCTTCGGTTTGCGGGGAATTTCGTTTACCAGCTGGAGGTGGAAAAGGAGGCGGAAGAGGTACGTACGCTGAGCTTCTGGCTGCAGCCCCTGGCGGAGAATTTTTTTACCC
>OGXN01002961.1_pt1 | contig 10699 bp, 19 predicted proteins | sample 1576281 | NCBI WGS metagenome assembly OGXN01 (sample SAMEA3541494, study PRJEB24748) | human gut metagenome | biome: human gut; feature: human-associated habitat; material: faeces | place: China | collected 2012
AAGCATTAAAAACCCAGTAACCACCGTGGTTACTGGGTTCTTTTATTTTATAAAGTGAGTTAAAAGGGGTTAATTTGAGATAGTAGCTCCCACATAGCTCCCACTTTTTTCTAAATTTAGCCATCTATAGCTCCCACCAATTTTTTTGATAACTGATTCATATCAGGTCCATAAGGCAAGCTATTAACTGCTTGTAAAAGCTGTTCTTGTGTTTTGTGAGTGTACACATCTTGAGTAATATTTCTCCCTCTTGAATGTCCTACAATGCGTTTTACAACTACCTCATCAATACCATAATTGCTAGCCATAGTTATAAATGTATGTCGTCCGTCATGTGGCTTATGTAATGGAATATTATATTTATTTAAAGTTACATTTAGTTTGTATCTAAAAGTAGAGGCAGAATTGATAGGAAATAAATATTTGCTAAAAGCATTTTTTGTATACCAAGATTTAATAAAGGGATAGATACAATCAGCTATAGGTATTTTTCTATCTTTGCCGGCTTCCGTTTTTACACCTCCTACCATATATCGGTCCTTAAGAAATACATTACTAGGCTCCATCATTAATAACTCTATAGGTCTTGCACCAGTATAGCAATAACAGAGTATCATTTGTATAACTTCGTCATCTTGATGATCCCATAAAAGTTGAAGTTCACTTTCAGTAAATGGCTTGTGTTTATCAGATTGAGTGAGAGGGGGCAACTTTATTAGTTCTGCATAGTTTTTCTTTATATAATCATTTTCGTAAGCTAAAGAAAATACTGCATTTAATGTCACTTTAATTTGTCTTTTACTCGCCGCAGAAAGTCCACAAGTATCTACAATATTTTGTAATTGAGCAAGTCGGATTTCTTGGATAGGGAGCTTTAATAAATGTGTACAGCGATTTTTAGTCATATTATAATTAGCAGCACTAGACACACCTAAACTTTCTTTTTGCTTTATCATTAAATCCCAAACTTTTCCAAATGTTATATTTTTAGCTAAAAATAGTTCTGGTTCTTGGTGGTATGCTTCTAAAGCTTCCCAGGCTTCTTTTTGAGTAGAGAAATATCCTAAAGATTTTTTTACTTGCTTACCAGTTTCTGGATCTATTTTTACTGTCACAGTTGCATTATATGGTTTGCGTCTCTTACGATCTTTTTTCTTGAAAACGGAACCAAGACCATTACCTCGTCTCATAGCCATTAAAAATCGCGCTCCTTGTCTAAAAATAGGTATGGTTAATAGACTTAGAGCGTGTTATAATTTAATTACTGTAGATATGGCGCTCTAAGTGCTGTATTGTTATCCCTCATCTGTTGGCGCAGGTGGGGGATTTTTATTTGAGTTTTTTACTTTTATTTTTGCTTTCTAGTTGCTTAATACTTTCTTTTGGTGTAGGTAAATTTTCAGGCATAGTGCCACCGAGTTCTTTGATTGTTCGTCTAACTGTTGCACCAACTTCATAATGTACTCTATTTGCATTATTAATACCTTTTATATTTTCTCGCCTGAGTTTATCATCGGTTTGTGTGGCGCGGAATAAATTAGCAGCTAATTCGGTACTTCCCATATGATCTAAAATTTGTTGATTTTTTTTCAATCCTTTTAGTTTATGGATTGCTTTTGCATCTAAACCTCCATACAGTCCTTTATATCCATAATTTTGAAATATAGCGTATTCAACTCCAGCTTTAACGCCTGCTTGGTTGGCAGCTTCAGCTAAAGATGAGTTATGTTTGCGTAAATCTTGTCGAATAAGTATTCGTTTTTTGTTTTCGGTTAGCTCATCAAAGTGTTCGGAGATTTCTCGTTCTCTTGTCTTCACAGTGAAATATGTTTGTGCTAAGGCAATAGTTTCTTTCCTAGGGTCACCATTCATAGCAATTAAATAACAGGCATATCTAGATAATACAATATCTTGTACCTCACGTTGTAAGTTAGCCCCAACATATACCAATTTGTTGACGTCAACAAATTCGGAAGAAACTATATATCCGCTGGATTTGCAAGCTATTTTAGCTTTGTCGATAACTTTGTTAAAGTTTCTCCATTCGCTATATCCTAGAACTGTTTGTAATTCACGAGCATACCAAAATTCCACCCCATCATCATCGATATGTTTTATTTTTTCAAATAAGTTATCATTTGGTGTATTAGTTTCTGGAATGGACCCGCCACCATTTATTCCATCGAATAAGAAAAAGAAAAACATAAAATTATCTCTCCTTTCACATCATAAGTTTATTAAATATGTTTTTATAATATGAAGCTTATATATTTCCTCTATATCTTCGTTGTTTATATCCTAGTAAGATTTTCCTCTCATCCTGTTGGCACAGGGGGGATTTTTTGCAAATGTGTTATGCAATATTGTCACTTGTAAAAAGTGATGGCTGTGATATAATTGGATTAACGTTAGGACTGCTTATGTTTTGTTGTAATATATTTACAACATATCTAAGGTGTCTTGGCGATACCATTATTATTGAAAATTGCTTAGGTTGGTCTTTGGTTGCCATTGACTAGACTTAAGCTTTTTTCTATTTATATTTAAGCCAATCATATATTCTAATTAATCGTTTAAATTCTGTACTTATGCTTTTTTCAGTTAGAATGTTAGGATTTTTATTGAGCGTACTTAACAAAAATTCCTCTAGTTCATTTAAATTAACATTATCTTCAGTTATATTATCAATGATATAATTTAAATGGTGATGTAAAGTAGACCCTAGAAGATTAGCAAAAGATAAAGATTTTTCTGATAACTTATTTCTTCTTTTTAAGATAGTAGTATTAAATAAATTATTGAAAACAGGGGTGTTTGGCTCTACTTGAGGGTGTTCTTTTTTTGCCTCTTTTAGATATTTGTATATAGGAAGTTTTTGGTTGCTCTTTATTACAACGGGGTATGCAAATTCTAACAAGTCGTCAGCTGAATATTTTATATTTTTTAGTAAATAGTTTGAATACCATTGTGGACCGTCGATGCCAGTGAGCCCAAATTTACCAAATGCATCAGGTGCAGCGATAGCCATAACTAAATCTTCGTTACGGATATTTTTGTCATCGATATAGGCAACTTTTAATTGAGATGATGGCGTATTAGTTAGGACATATGTATAAAATTCATTTTTGAAAAATCTTAAAATCTTAACTGGTAATGATAATTTCTTACCTTTGAGGGCAGTATATAAATTTCCAAAATCTGAAAGAGCGATTCTAGTAAATGGTAATACTTTTTGATCTATGACTGTACTAGCTATAGAAATGTTATCTTTTTCATTATCTTTGGTTCGCTCGACAATAAAAAATCTATTACTCAATGTATTTAATTTATCTTCTGTAAGGCAGTCACATATATTGGATATAATTTGTTGCATATTGGGGTCACGTAATGAATACCCTAAGAAAATTATAGGGTATTCTACAAATATAGTTAGCAATTTTGCTGTTAAGTATTTTGATTTTGAAGTAAAAATGTTGTAGTCTCTCTCTGTTATGATTATAGATGGCGGGTCATCAAGAGTTCCATGAATTTTATATATTTCGCCTATATTTTGTAGTGGTGAAAATAATAGTTCATCTTGATTTGAATATAATTTATAACTGTCTGAATGTTTTTCGATAAAATCATCGTAATTAGTAGTTATAAAACCAGCGATATGCTTAGACGAAATTTCGGTAAATTTTTTAATTTCTTCTGCGTATTTTGGGACTGTTATAGAGTTACTTTTCAAATATTCAGAAATTGCACATTTGAAAGGGGAGCCTCCAGAGAGAATACATGACATACTTTTATCAGATAATTTAAAGTTATTAGGGTTTTCGAACCACCACTCATTGAATTCTTGTTCTAATAGAGTCCCAATTTTAGGAAAATCTCCTCCAGTTTTATTTATATATTGCGAAAATTTTAAATCATTATTACCAATTAATGATGAGAAATGTTTTAACAACGTTTCCCAATTGGGTAAATTATAGTAGCGTCTACTGATACCAGAGCCAACAAATAAAAAAGGAATGGTAGGAAATGAAGCTATTAGCTCATTTAGTTGTTGTGTAAAGTCTTTTTCCATTTATACCTCCTTTAAAGATTGTTATATAATGTCTCACCTATTGAAATGGTGAGGCTTTTTTATTTTAGCAATGTATTAATACTAAATATTTTATATTACGTGATAAAAGAAGTTTATGTCCTCTAGTTCTTCGTTTAAATAATTAGATTCACGAAGCATTCTTTCAAGTAATGAAACATGCTCAAATTTAGAAAAATCGTTATTTTTAATATGGAATACTTCGTGCAATATTGCTTTGTGAGCTTTCTCTTCACAAAGAGTACTATTGACTAGGATAGTGTAAGAGCCATCACAATTTTCTTTTGTTAATGCATTTACGCCTCTTTCTAGTGGGGCAATTAAAATATTAATATTCATATATAGTTAAATCACTCCGAGAAATCACTGTCACTACGTTCTTGTGACTTTAAAAATTTTACAAAATCTATGGTTTTTTGCATATTTTCTTTAGATATATCTTTAGCAGCAGAAAATAATATTCGTATATCTGGGTTTGTACGAGCTTCTTCGGCAAGGGCAGCTACTTCCGGATCTTCATAGTAACCATCATCTTCATTATCCCAACCCATAAGATAACTAGGCGTGGTATTTAATGCTTTGGCGAAAGCTTCTATTTTTGACCGTGAAATATCAATTTTACCTGATTCTATTTTGTTAATAGTGCTTCTAGAGGTATAGCCCAGTTTTTTTGCTAATTCATCTTGAGATAATCCTAGAGATTCTCTTAGATTTTTTATTCTTGAATAGATGGTTTCCATATTAATTACTCCTTTCATGCTTTAATAGTAATATATTGTTAATTTTAAGTCAACAAAATTTTATTATTTACTAAAAAGTTGTTGACTTTTAATCTACTGTAGTGTATTATCATATCAAGGATTGTTGTAGATTTTAAATCTACAGAAAGGAGGTGAAGTAATGGTGGATTATGAACTTTTAGAAGAGAAGATTAAATCTTCAGGAAAGAAGTTTTATGTAATTGCTGAAGATTGTGGTCTTACTACACAAGGTTTATACAATAAACTTGAAGGGAAAAACGAATTTAAGCATAGTGAAATTGTTAACTTATGTGAAACGTTAGGTTTAACAACAAAAGATAGGGAAAGAATTTTTTTTAATTGATTTGTAGATTTTTAAGCTACAAAGGAGGTGATGTGATGAAGATAAAAATTGAGGTAACTGTAGATGAGTTCAAGGCGTTAATACAAAAAGAGCCCTGTGACAGACAAGGCTCTATATCGGTTAAAAATACAATGGAAATAAATCAAAAAGAATTAGAAGAAAAATTAAAGAAGAAGCTTAATCTAGGTTTCCAATAGATATGCCGATAATATCTTTGTAATAAAGAATCATGCTAGGGATGTTAATTTTAGAATTTCCAGAACCCACAATTGTAACATTTTTTAGCATAATGGAATCTTCATCTAAGATAAGATGAGGTTTTTCAGAAGCATCATCATTTGTAGAACCATTGAGGGCCTGTGAAATACCTTTTATTAACCCTCTAAGAACGGCAGTTTTTTCAAATTCTTCATCATTAGTAAAAACAAAGTCAGCTGAGATTAGACCGGCTGTAGTTAGTAATATAACTTTATTGCCGGATAAAATTTCAGGGGAATTTAAAGCTGCAGATATACCTAATAAAAGATCTCGTTTAGTCATTATAATCACCTCCTTTCTTGAATTAATTATAGCACGAAGGGGTGAGGAGATTAATGAATAGAGGTGAAACTTATGCCACCAAATAAAAAAGAGCTGGAGTTACTGGAGCAACTTCCAACTCTTAAACGTATTAAATTATTAGAGGAGAGAGTAATTGATTTAGAGGATACTCTCTTGCAAATAGGAAATAATCTTATGTTAATTAATTTTAGCAATACAGAAGGGAATGTAAAAGAATAGAGGTGATAATATGTCAAAACTTACTACAGCTAAAGCCGCTGCCATATTAGGATGGGATGTTCTTTTTCTAAGAGCAGGATTAAAGGCTGGAAAATTCAACTTTGGGGAAGCTGCCAATGTTGGTGGGGGAACCCGGTGGACCTTTAAAATTTATCCGGAAGCGTTTAAACGATTTGTAAAAGAAAATTATGGTATCGATATTGTTTTGGAGGAATAAGAAATGGGGAACCTTATGGAGAGCATAAACGCATTAATGCTCAATTCATTTGTTTTAGGGATTATTTTGACTATTTTGGTTGAATTGGCCGTATATGCTTTTTTGAAAGACCGTGGCTATTTCCAATCTAATGTGAGTAGTTACGAGCCTGAGCTATCAGAAAAACCTGTAGAAATTGCCCGTAGGTCTAGAATCAAAAAAGTTGTAACTGATGGATATTCATGGCTAGAAGTGAGTAAAGATTGATGTGCGTACAAGAAATAAAAAAAGCCCTCATCCGCTGGCACGGATAAAGGGCATATCAAAACTGATTAACTTAATTATAGCATAAGGAGCTAAAAATGAATATAACACCTGTAATAAAAGAAAATCAATTATCCTTTGTATGGAACGTTGAAGACATAAAAAAACAATTAGCAGAGCAGCTAGAAAAGTATCAGAATCTTGTGGTTACGGAAGACAACTACAAGGACATGGAAAAGACTAAGCGTGAGATTGTAAAATATCGGACTGCTATTAAGAACTTTGGTACAGAGCAGAAGCGCTTGCTGAAAGAGCCTTATGACAAGTTTGTCGATGAACTTAAAGATGTACTTCTTGAGGTTGATCGTGTAGAACAGCCTCTTGTTAAACAGTTGGCTTATTTTGAAGAGCAAGAGCAAGCTGCTAAGAAAGAAAAAGTAGAGTCTATTGTTGCCGAAAAAATTAAATTATATGGTCTGAGAGAGGAATACTTGGGCTTTATTAATTACGATTCTAAATGGTGGCAGAATAAGACTTCAAAGCTAAGTGATGTGGCAGCTAACATTGAAGAGCAAGTTAAAGGTCTTGTACAACGTCAGCAAGCTGATGATGACATGCGTAAAATTCAAGCAGAAAAACGAGGTATGTTAGAGTTTGCATTTGAGATGATGTCTGACCAATACGATTTAACTACACCAATTGAATTTGATGCGCTTTATCCTGTAGTTAAAAATATGCCACTTGACCAAGCAAAAGAGTATTTAAAAGCACAATTTGAAAAACGATTAGAAATAGAGTTAGCGGCTAAAGCGGTAAAAACTGAATCTGATAATACTACTAATTCTAGCCCTGTATCTGAATGTGATGTAAATGACGTAATGATTTACGATTTGACTGCTAATGAGTTAGAAAAGCTCAAAGTATATTTGAATTTAAATAATTTAGTTTACGAGGTGTACTAATGGATAGTAGATATACAGCGGTAGCTACAGTGCCACAATCAGCGATAAAGTTGATTGAAGGTGGCAGGTTATCAGGAAAAACAGATATTAATCCGCAATGGAGATGGGAAACTTTAACTGAAACATATGGCTTATGCGGTATTGGTTGGAAGTTTGATATTGTATCGGTCGAAACTATTCAAATCGAAGCCACTAAGGAAGTTATGATACAAGTTAAAGTTAATCTATATGTAAAAAACGGTGACACATGGTCTGAGCCAGTACCAGGATTTGGCGGTGACTTTATTGTTGTGAAAGAACGTAGTGGACTTAGAGCAAATGATGAAGGCTATAAAATGGCTGTCACAGATGCTCTTGGTACAGCTGCGAAGATGATTGGCGTTGGAGCTGACATTTATCGTGGCTTACAAGATACAAAAATCAGTGCAGCTGCACAACGTGAAGCTAAAGAAAAATCATTTGATGCTAATGCTGCTTATAAAAAAGTAGTAGAGATGGCGGCAGAAAATGGCATGTCTGAACAAGTAGTCAATAAACATGTTCAAGATACTTATAAGAAGTCGGTATCAGAACTAACTAGAGACGAGATGTCCAATATTTGGACATGGGCGAGCGCTTATGAAGTGGTCGACCAAAGGGATTAGTTTATTACAGTCAATCGGGTGGCAGGTAGTAATACCTGCTCCACACGATGACTCAATTAGTAAGCTTAATCCAGATGATGAATATACAGTAGAAATTAAAAAGAAAAGCAAGAAGCGCTCTTTGAACGCAAACTCTTACTGTTGGCTATTGTGTCAAAAGATAGCACTCGAATTAAGTAAAAATGGTTACATATCAAAAGAGGATGTGTATCGTAAGGCGATATTAGATAGCCAACAAGGCGAGCCAGTAGGTATACCTACGAATTTAGTAGAAAGCATTGTGCGTAAATGGAAACATAACGGCATTGGATGGATAGCTGTTGTAGACGATTATGAGCGATTAGAGGGAGTTAAACGTGTTTATCTCTATAGTGGCTCATCAACTTACAACGTGGCTGAAATGAGCCGATTAATTGAGTGCCTCTTAGATGAATGCAGGCAACTTGGTATACCTATTGACCCTAGTGAATATATACAATCCCTTATAAAAGAGTGGGGCGAACAACTTGAACAAACGCAAGCGTGAGGATGATAAATTGTATCGTAAAACACGACTAGAAGCTATTAAGCGTGATAGTCCTAATGGTTATCCTCAATGTGTGTTGTGTGGCTGTAACAGACCGAGTGAGGTACATCATATCGTAAGCCGTGGTCAGTGCGGCACAAGTGAGCTATCTAATTTAGCTACGTTGTGTTATCAATGCCATCACGAAGTGGCACATGGAGTAAATAGCAGACAAGTAAAAAAGCTGCTCTTAGAAATCGTAAAGGAAAGGACAGATAAATATGAAAAAAATAGAAGTTGTTGAGATGTTATTGCATCAAAAGATTGATGATTTGAAAAAATATAAGCCATACGGTAGTGAGTTGGCTGTTGAAGCATTAGAAGATATGTTAGTACATGTTATCTCTCTCATTGAAGATAATGACTGTATAGAGTAAGAGCTATGGGGTTTATTGATGAGGTAAAAGCGTTTGATAATTGGTTAACAGATAATGACTTATCCTCCCAGGCTATTGCTTTATGGTATGCATTGCTAAACCGTTTCAATCGGTCAGGTTGGAAAAAAGACATTCCTGTATCAATTCCTACGCTACAAACCAAAACTAAGCTATCACCGAGTGCTATCAAGCGTGCAAGAAACGCTTTGAAGCAAGTAGGATTGATAGACTTTACAGCCCGAAAAGGGAATCAATCAACTGTGTATCATTTTGTATCTATGAGTAAATTTGCGGTTCTATATGAGCCGCAAAGCGGACTACAAAGCGCACTGCAAGACGAACCGCAAAGCGAACCACGAACCGTACCGCAAACCGTACCGCAAACCGTATCGCAAAGCGGGCGCAATATAAGACATAAGACAAAAGACAAAGACGTAGATTTAAAAGAAAGTAAAACAAAGAAAGTTTCAAGCAAATTTGTTAAGCCTTCTGTTGATGAAGTTATTGCGTATTGTAAAGAACGAAATAATCAAGTCGATGCTAGTCGTTTTGTTGATTACTATGATGCTAATGGCTGGCGAATAGGCAAAAATCCGATGAAGGATTGGAAGGCTGCAGTACGGACTTGGGAAAGGAATAACTATGGCGGAACTAACATCAATGCAAAGAATGCTACAACAAATAAGCCAGAATCTAAATTTAGATTTGGCGAAGGATGAGCCTTTATACACATCAGATGAGATTAAGCGAATCGAAATAGCTTGTAAAGCTAATGCTGTATCACTAAATCCTAATGTTCTGGAAAGCTACTACAACAAAGTGGATATTATGGCTTTTGTTAATGGATATGAATGCTGTAAAGCTTGTAAGTCCGCTAATGATTGCCAATCAGCGGTCAAAGGTTTTTCTCCAGTTATTGATGAGCAAGGACGGCTTTCGTATTATCGTTGCGCCTTACATGAGAGACAACAAGCGGTATTTGCTCATGAGCAGAACAAAGCTAACGCAGCGATCCCTCGTCTGTACAAAAAAATGACGTTTGAAATTTTGGAGGATGTGGGAAACACTAACACGATAAAACTAGCAAAGTCTATTGCTAGCGGTAATGAAGAGTCAAAAGGACTGTTTCTGTTTGGTGAACCAGGCTGCGGAAAGACTCATATTGCGATAGCGACTTTGCAAGAGTGGCTTAATCGTAGGAGTGGTTTGTTTTACACGATGCCACAACTTGCAGGACATATGAGGTCTTTGGTCAAAGATGATGTGAATTTAGCAGAGCTAATGACAAAGCTCAAGAATACAGAGCTGTTAGTTATTGATGATTTAGGCGCTGAAAAATGGTCAGAGTTTATCGGACAGCAGATGTTTGAACTCTTGAATGAGCGTAATGCTAATGAGAGATTGACGATTATTACATCAAATCTAACTCTTGATGAGTTAGTGGAGCATATGGAGTCGCAAGGCCCTCGCTTAACTTCACGGATTGCAGGCATGTGTGAAATTAGAAAAGTGGTTGGACAAGATAGACGATTATTTTGAAAAAAGGAGACATAGATGAATTCAGTACAAATTTTAGGTAATTTAGCACGAAATCCTGAAGTGCGTTATACGAAAAGTGGTCGCCCAGTTGCTGCCTTTACTGTAGCTGCGACAAATACTTATTTTGATAGCAATACAAATGAAACTAAAGAGCAAACTGCTTTTATCAATTGCGTTGCTT
>OGXN01002970.1_pt1 | contig 10656 bp, 9 predicted proteins | sample 1576281 | NCBI WGS metagenome assembly OGXN01 (sample SAMEA3541494, study PRJEB24748) | human gut metagenome | biome: human gut; feature: human-associated habitat; material: faeces | place: China | collected 2012
CTTATCAAACCGGTCGGTTCACTTGCAAAACTGGAAGCTATGGTTTCGCGTTACGCCGGTATTATCGGCAGTGCTGATAAAAAATCTGTTCAATATCCTAAAAAAGCTTTGTTTTTGTGGAGTGCTGACACAGATTCTGTTGCTAAAGCGATGCAGGAGGAGCTGCCTGTTGTTTTGCTGGCACGAGAAGCTAAAGCAGAGGTTTACCCATTGCTGGTCACATCTTGTAATCTTGAGGAAGCGCTTGAAGAAGGCGCTATTCTGACAAAAGAATATATTTTCAGTGATAAACTGCAAATGCTGGCCTTGGGAAGTCTGGAAAAATATACTCTTACAGAACAAACAGAAGCATTTTTACGGCTGGAAGGAATTGAATTTCTGCAAAAGCTTAACGATCCGGTAATAACCGCTATGACTGGTGCTGTTTTACAGGCTGCTGCCTGCAAGGTACCTGTAATGCTGGATGGTATCGCTACATGCCTGGCTGCTGTCGGAGCCTGCAAATTAGCTCCGGTAGTTCTTGAATATTGTATGGCAGGGCATGTGTCGGCAGAACCGGGTATGGAAAAATTATTGAATTGGCTGGAGCTATCTGCACCGCTAAAGTTGGATATTAACAGTGGGGCGGGAGAAGGCGCAGTTTTAGCTTTTAACGCTGCAATTGCTGCTAATCCACTCGGAGCATTAGTAGTCGCTATTACTGCTGTCGTAGGTGCATTAGTCTGGTTTTTCACCCAAACAGAAACGGGTAAGCAGATTTGGAGTGCTTTCGTTGATTTTGTAGTAGGCTTGTGGAATGGGCTTGTAGAGTTCTTTTCTGGTCTATGGACAACCATATCAGAAGGAGCAATAAACCTTTGGAATGGGGCTGTAGAAGTCTGGAATGGTGTTATTGAAGGAATAAAAAATGCTTGGAATGGAATCGTAGAATTTTTTGTTGCTTTGTGGGAAGGTATTTCTAGTACCGCTACAGCTGCATGGACTACAATTACAGAAACAGTAATGGCCATTGTCCAGCCTTTTATTGATGTTTTTATGTCAATTTGGAATGGAATGAAAGATGGTCTAGGTCAGATTTTCGAAGGAATTAAAACAATTTTCAGCGGGGCCTGGGAATTAATAAAGAGCATTGTAATGGGTGCGGTACTATTTATCATTGATTTGGTAACTTTAGACTTTCCAAAAATGGGTGAAGATCTAGGATTGATTTGGGAAAGTATCAAATCTGCCGTATCAATGATTTGGGATGGTATCTGTACTTATTTTAGTGGGATTATTTCAACAATCATAGGATACTTCACTGGTGCTTTCGAAGGGCTTAAGACATTCTTGTCTGGAATCTGGGATTCTATAAAGGAAACAGCAGTAGCCATGTGGAATGCAATATGTCAAGCTATTCTTGGCATTATAGATGCTTTCGTAGCTAGTGCAAAAGCCGTTTGGGAAGGTTTCAAATCTTTCATGTCGGGATTATGGGAAGGTATCAAATCTACAGCAATAGGCATGTGGGAAGGTATCAAATCTGGTCTTGGAAGTATTTTCGATGGAATTGCCACTGGTGCACAAAAAGCATGGGATACCATGAAAAACGGAGTTAAAGACCTTTGTTCAGGTATTAAAGGATTTTTCTCTGGCCTAGCAAATATCAACCTTTGGGATGCTGGTAAAGCTATTCTTGATGGCTTCTTAGGGGGATTGAGAAGTGCGTATAATGGTGTTAAGAATTTTATCGGTGGTATTGCAGACTGGATCCGTAAACACAAAGGTCCTATTTCTTATGACCGCAAGTTATTAATCCCTGCCGGTAAAGCTATCATGGGAGGATTTGATGCATCTTTACAAAATAGTTTTAAAGATGTGCAAAGAACTGTTGGTGGAGTAGCTGGATGGATTTCAAATGCATTTACAGGTGATGATTTTGATTTTGGATCAGGAGCATCTTTCAGTAAAGACATCACATCCACATTACAGATGCCTAACTCAAAATATGACCCAACCGAGTCTAGAATGGTGTCTGAGATGATGATTCTAAGATCAAGTTTAGATACTTGGCTTGAGAAGATATCAAACAAAGACTCTAATACTTACTTAGATGGAGAAAAATTAGCCATCAATGCTTATCAACGTCAAGGACGCATCATGGCTAGAGAGGGGATCTAATGGCAGTAAATTATCTGATTATCAATACTTTTAACACAAACACTATATCAGATAGTGTGGTGACTGATTTTGGAGATATTAAAGGTGCTATCCCTCGATATGATGAGCAAAAAAAACTATTTGGAATGAATGGCCAGTACAACATTGAAGATGGTGCTTATGATGGCTACGAGCGCACTTTCAAGCTGTTTGTTAAGCGATATGAGGATGCTCAAGCTATTATTAATGCATTTCAGAAGCAAGATAACGTTTTGGAATTTAGTTATCAGCCAGGTAGTATTTACTATGCTGATTTACTTGAATCAGAAATCTCGCTTCATGGGCAAAATAACTGGATTGTCAGTATTAAGGTGTATCAACATCCTTTCAGATATGCCAAAAATGTCCAAGAAGTCGTACTGTCAGGACAAGGCACGATTACTAACCCAGGTACAATCTATTCAGAACCCATCATTACGATTGAGGGCCAAGGAGAAGTAACCCTAACGATTGGAAACCAGACAATGGGATTAAATCTATCAGGTGGAGCAAAAATTGACTGTAGGCAGCGGAAACAAAACATTTATACTTTGAATGGGGAACTCAAGAACACCTTGCGAACAAGAGGTCCTTTTTTTGAACTGCCAAAAGGAGTTATAGGTGTAACTACATCTGGTAATGTTTCCAAAATCAAAATTCAAGGGAATTGGAGGTATATCATTTGATTTATTTAAAAGAGGGGAATATCCCTCTTAATTTGTGTACGGATGATGACATCAGCCAGCAAGAAAATAATACTTATCAACTCACCTTCAAGTATCCTGTTAGTGATGAAAAATGGAGCCTACTACAAAACGAAGTTCATTTGTTGGCAGATGATTTGTCAGGTGAACAAGAATTTGTAATCATTGATATCCAAAAAGAACACGGATATATCACAGTATATGCCAATCAAGTAGCAACGTTGCTAAACGGATATAGTATCCGCAAGATCAATGTAGATCGAGTGAATGGTTTTACTGTGATGAACAAGCTAGTAGAAGGGCTAAAGAGAGAATGCCCTTTTACTTTCTTTTCTGATATCACAGAATTGCATACTCTAAACGTAGAGAATATGTCAGTAATTGATGCACTCCTGAAAGGACAACATTCAATTGTTGGTCAGTGGGGCGGTGATTTAGTCAGAGATAAATACTCAGTGAGATTGTTAAAAAATGGGGGGATTGAGAATCAATCTCTTTTTATGTACAAGAAGAACCTTTCTGAGTATAAAGAATCCACTACTACTAAATCGCTTAAGACGAGAATCCATTTTCGCAAGGTTATTACCGCATCTGGAGAGGGAGAGAAGGACCAAATCCTTGAAGCTACCGTAGATAGTCCGCTTGTAGATAAATATAAGCATATTTACGAGGATGACATGGATGTCCAAGACCAGGATGTAAAAACTATCGAGGATTTAAAAGAGTACGGTAAGAAATACTTCCAGTCAAGTCTTTGTGATTTGCCAGATGAGAGCTTAGAAATTGACGTATTGGGTCATGCAGATCAAACAGTAAAACTATTTGATACAGTATCAATCTTTTATGAACTCTATAATGTTGATATACGCAAAAAGATTACCAGCTATAACTACAGTCCAATGTCTAAAAAATTAAAGAAAATTGGATTTGGTAAAATTTCGCGCTCATTAGGTGGTGCAATTGGCAAAATCGTTGAAGATGTAGTCAAAGATAAAATTGCCAGTCATGATGCTGAATATGAAGCGAAAGTCCAAAAATTAGTGGATAACGCAAATGCAGAATATGAGAAACGTGCTAAAGAGATTGAAAATAAGGTTACCGATGGAATTGAGCAAGCCAAAGCACAAGCTGAAGTGGTCAAAGAGGAGATCTCAGCACAAGTCACTGAGAAGATCAACGCTGCCAATCAGAAGAACAAAAATGAAATTGTAGAAGAGTTCAAGGCTCAATACAATGGCATTGAAGTGAAGATGCAAGGATTGGAAGCTACTACAAACCAACTGCAAACCAGCAATGTGGACATTAAGAAACTGATCAATGACTTCAAGGATCAGACACAAAGCCAATTTGTTGGGATCCAAGGCGCTCAATCACGCTTCGAACAGACCACTGAGAAAGCCATCTCTGACCTAACTAATGTGGCCCAAGGCAAAGCAGATCGCTCTTATGTTGAGCATACGGTGAATAGCATCAAAGAAGAGTTCACCACAATTGGTGTTGGTGGTGGCCCTAACATGCTCAGAAACTCAAGGGCAGATGAGGGGTTGAAATATTGGACCGAAGACAATAATAAGTTAAGTTTTGCTGCTCACACTTATTATTTCAATGGACAGAAACGCATGTTTCTATTGAGTAGTGGCGCATCTGTTCACAGTCCACGCTTTATTGTCAAACAAAATACAAATTATATGCTTAATTTGACAGCTTTTGATGCCAATACTGCAAGGGGCAAGATTACTTTTTGCAAACGCAGAAAGGGATCTATCAATGATTTTGATGAAAAGCAGATCATCTTTGACAAAACCGGATCGCCAGTTTTTAATTCGCATAGAGCCATCAAAAAAACCTTTAATTTCAACATAGGGGCTTTTGATGAAGGTTACCTGGTATTTGAATATCAAGGCAATCCTTCCGGATGGTCTGGAATGTTTATGACTGAGCTTGATTTTTACGAGGGGGACAACGACCGTAAATGGCAGCCTGCTCCAGAAGATCAAAATTATTTAGTTGAGCAAGCACAGGCAACTTTTGAGAAAACAGTGGAAGGCCTATCAACTCAATTAACTAAATTAGAGACCAAAACTGGTCCAACCGGTGAACTTGAACAGCGCATGCTTTCTTATTCTGAAAAGGCTGCTATTGACGCTCTGAAAGCAACTAGACAGATTTTGTGGGAAGGATATGTTGCTAAAGCCCAATACACTGAAGATGTAGCTGGAATCACAAGAAGATTTGAAGATTTAAAACAAAACAATGATCAAGTCATATCTTCAAAAATTGCTGAGTACAAGCAGACAGTAGATGGACAATTTACGACAATCACCAATCAAATGGGTGACATGTTGCGAAAAACGGATATCCAAATCACACCAAGTCAAATCTCCTTCGGCACTGGAAAAAGTATCAACGGGAGAACAATTAGTTCCCTGATGGTGCAAGAGCCAGAATCCATTGCTTTGATCGCTCAATTAATCAAAGTGAAAGGTGACATGGTAGTTGATGGATCCATCACAAGCCGGCATCTAGCTTCTCAGAGCGTTCGGACAGGCCACATGGAATCTGGATCAGTCACTACTCAGATCCTCGCTAGTAACGCAGTAACAGCAGATAAGTTATTAGTAGACTATGCAATGGTCAATAAGTTTGTATCAAATCAAGCATTTATCAGAGAATTGACATCACAGAAAGCCTTTATTACACAACTTGATTCGATTGATATTGCTGCAAATCGTTTTACAGGAGATCGTATACAGTCATCAGATGGCTCTCTTATATTTCATCTAGTTAAAAATCAATTGACTATGTCAAATAACACAGCGGCTATCGTGCGAGAAGATGCAGGATATCCAACGCAATTTATAAGATACGAGTCCAGTATCGAACAGAATCAGAAGCATTCGAGGACAATTATTGGCAGCAATCGGAATGGCTCAAAAAATTGGAATTCCGTATCATTTTCTGGGATCGTAATAGATAACAATTCGAACAATAGTGTTGATAAAGTTTTTCAGTATGGGGACTACAACCACATGCGTCATGCTTCGGGTGATGATGGCTGGAACTTTAGCGTAGTAACCCAGACATTAACCCCCGGCCTGTGGAAGAAAAACTCTGAAATTTGGTGTAGGCATTTTGTTATTCCTAAAAAAACAAAATCAGATACGGACAACCCAACCGAATTTATTCGTCTCGATGAAAGTGTGGCCGCTTTGTGGAAATTGTGGGCCCATGCTCTTGGCCAAATAAACATGACAGGCGCAATGAAAGCAAAAGTCCAAACAATGTTAGATACCTTCTCTTATGATCGGGATCATATTAAATAATAGAGGTAAAAATATGAAAGAAAATACTTATGTTTCAATCATCACAGATCTAGCTAATCAATTAGCTAGTAAATCAATCAATGAAGCTGAATTCAAAGCACGCTTAAATGAAGCGCAGCAGGAAAAAGCACAGCTCATTCAAGAGCTGGAGGTATATCGTTCCGTCCTCGAATCAGATAAAGATTTGATGGACCTTTTCAACGAAATCAAAAATAAAAATGAGGTAACAAACTAATGGATTATAAATTACAATTTAAATCATTTGACCCAGTTGTGAATGCTACTAAAGTAGCAATCAAACAAGACCACCCCTACCGTGTGTTTGAAGAAGTTTTGCCAAACAATCGCATGGCAGAGGAAGATTCTGCACTAGTTGAAGCAGTGCTAAATATCGTTCGTATGGAACTTGATACATCTGGTGCTGTAGTCGCAATCAAAAAAGAGTTGGATAAGTCTGTGGAAGCAAACAACGAGGCTATTACTAAAATCCAAGCTCTCACAAAAGATAATGAAGATAAAGCAGTCCAAATCAAGAACATCAAAAATGTAGCTGATTGGGCTGTGTTAGTCGCTGTTACCAATACCGATCATCCAATTGATCCTACATTATTCGCTCGTGGGCTTGAATTGGTTGATGTAGCTCAAAAGGGTAAAGTCTATCAACCGTATGATATCTTTGTTATCGAAAATCCAGACTACACTCCACGATTTAAAGAAGGTAAATTAGTCATGATCCAGGTCAATGAAGAATTTACCTATAACGGTGAAACACTTAAAGAACTTGAAAAAGGACCTCGTGCCAATGGGAAATTAGAAATTTGGAAATGGGAAATTCCAAAGGAAGAAAAGCCTTCTAATAACCTTGAAACTCAACCAGTAGCACAACCTAAATCTTAATTGATAGGAGCGTAATTGATGTATCAAGAAGAGTCAGATGGTATTTTTGGAATTATCGAAGTAGTTCGTGATTTTTATGATCATGGAATTGACGAACATATAATTGTATTTCTCTTGATGGCCATCGTTGCTCTAGATATCATTTTAGGGGTATCTAGAGCATGGGCCTATCATGAATTTTCAAGTAGAAAATGGAGGAAGGGCCTAGTTAGTCACACAGCTATGATCTTAATTGTAGCAATTGGTTATCCCTTCACGTTATACATGAATCTAGCGCCTGTTATTGATGCATTCATCATTTCAATGATGGCAGCTTACGGCTCTAGTATTCTTGCTAGTCTGTCAGCATTAGGGATAGAAATTCCCTTTATCGATCAATATATCCAGAGAAATGTTGATCGTGAAAAATTTCAATTAAATGAAGGTTTGGAAAAACCTAAGAAGTTAAAAAAAGGAGCAAAGAAAAAATGAATCAAATCACAGGAATTGTAGTTAATTCACTAATGGCTATTTTTGTCGCCTTCGTCGGAATCGCTGTTAAATCACTCAAAGAGTATCTTCTTACTCGTGGTGGTAAAAAGGCATTGGAAGTAGTGGAAATCCTGGCAAAAAATGCGGTAAATGCTACTGAGCAAGTGTCAGGAACATTAGGAATTCATGGAGCTGAGAAACTAGAGCATGCTAAAGGCTGCTTGATTAATGGGCTAGAATCTCAAAATATTTATCTGACAAACGAAGAACTTAATACTTTTATTGAGGCAGCTGTAAAAAAAGCTAACGAAGAATGGAAAAAATGAGGTATTATTATGGCAACAAGACAAGAAATTATTCAATTTATTATTGATTTAGCAAATTCTGGTATGGGTGTAGATAAGGATGGCTTTGCAGGAACTCAATGTGCTGATCTGCTTACATATCCTGCAAAGACTTTCTTTGGTATTGATCTATGGGGGGATGCTTCAGAGTTACTTGATTCAGCAGAACAAGCAGGATTAGAAGTGCATCGTATGCCTACAGATAAGAACCCTAAAGCTGGTGCGTTCTTCACAATGGATGCTTGGTTTGGTGGTGTAAACTTTGGACATTGTGGAGCAGTAATTGAGGATTCAGACGGTTACAGTATGAGAACTGTTGAGCAAAATATTGATGGCAACCTTGATGCTCTTATTGTGGGTGGACCTGCCCGTTTTAATAGTCGTGGATTCGAAAATGTGCAGGGATGGTTCTATCTTCCATACTCAGATACTCCGCTTAGCGAAAACTTCCAACCGCTTAGCGAAACTCCTAAAAATGATGAAATGGAACTTATCCCAGAAAATGGGACATTCATTGTTGGAGATGCTGCCATCAATGTTCGTCGTGGGCCAAGTCTTAATAGTGAGATTGTGGCTGTTTATGATGCTAATGAAAAAGTCCATTATGACTATAAAGGATCAGCAAATGGCTATCGATGGATCTCGTACATTGGTGAGTCTGGTAACCGTAATTACATGGCAATTGGGCAGACAGATGAAGAGGGTAACCGTATCAGCTTGTGGGGGGATTTAGAATAAGGAGGATTTGAATGATTAGATCAAATTCAACTAATCTTAATCGGATAAAAGGGGGAGAAGTTATTAAACAAGGGGACTTCTCCTCTACCTTTGAATATGAGTTACTTGATTACAAGTATAATAAAATCACTAATCTAGATGGCCAAAACGCTACAATTAAGCTAGCAAACCAAAAAGGTAAGTTGGTAATCGATGCAACCGTAGAAAATTCAAAGGTTAGTTTTAATATTGGAAAAATCTTACCTGCTGGTATTTACCTAGTAGAAGTAAAATGTGGAGAGTATGTGTTTCCTAGTGATCAATCTGTAAGATTGGAAATAACACAATCAACAGAGAATTTCAATAACTTAGAAGATATTGAAATGGCGCAACTTGATATCAAAAAGGCTGTTGAAGATTATTTAAAGCGTATTAATTTTGTTTCTTATGATGACAGCAATCTAAAACGTGAAATTCGAGAATTAAAAGATAAGACACAAGGCCAGATTATTGATATTGCCCCTCTTGAAAGTAGAATTGCTAACCTTGAGAGCAGGGGACAAACAGAGACTATAGATCTCGTTCCCTACCTAAAAACCGAAACGGCTTACACCTTATTTCCAACTTACGCAACCCTTCAATCACAAATGACTTCTAACATCAAAACCAAACACCTTGAATTGGGTCTTGATTCATTAATCGAGACCAAGTTAAAAAATGGGGATGATCCATATATTACCAACCATCATGTTGAGACCTGGTATACAACTAAGGCTGAATTCAATGCACTGGTATCAAGAGTCCAGGCTTTAGAAAGTAAAGAGTAATCTCCACAATCTACAAAATAAGTTAGCTGTTTCCATTACAATAGACATTTTTTAAAATGTCGGTTATAACAGACAAAATGGTATCGTTTTTCTGGGCTATTGATACCCAAAATGATACCCATTTTTTATAAACATCGCATTTTTTTCAGATTGATTTAACTATAAAAGGTTGAATTATCTAGGGTTTTAAGGCTATTTATCAAAATGTTAGTTAGTGGTCATTAAACAAGTTTCTGTTTACCCAATCGCAAAATAAAAAGGTTCAGTGAACCTTTTTATCCCGAGCCTTGAAATATTAAGGTGAGGAAGCTAGAAATAGCATAAATCAAAGCTTTCCGGATTAACGGAAGGCTTTTTTTCTTTTATTTATTTAAAAATATCATGTTTACTCTTGTTAATATAATGTTTGAATTTGTGTTTTTTGAAAAAAGTAGTATAATAGAGACAAATATAGTAGGAATGGAAGTAGTACCATGAAAGATAGCAGACATGTTGAAATTCTTCAGGAACTGGATCGAAAAAGTGTGGTATCGGTCAAAGAGCTTAAGGAACTCTTTGGGGGGACAGACATGACCATTCGTCGCGATCTGATCGATCTTGAAAAACAAGGTCTTTTAGTTCGTGTACATGGTGGGGCCCACAAAAAAGTCAAAGATAGTTTATTAGAAGCTTCTCACAGTGAGAAAAATCTGATCAATATTGATGAGAAACGATCCATTGCCAAAAAATGTGCAGACTTGATCGAAAATGGGGATACCGTCTTTATTGGCTCTGGTACAACAACAGACTTTATCGGAGATTATTTGGAAGGGAAAGAAATTAGCATCGTCACCAACTCCCTGCCTATTTTTGAGAAATTAAAGGATTTTCCAAATTATGACCTGATCTTAGTTGGTGGTCGTTACCGGGTGAAGACGCAAACATTTGTCGGTCAATTTGCCAATAAACTTTTGAAAGAAATCAAGGTTTCTAAGGCCTTCATCGGGGTCAATGGGATCGATGGGCATAGTGTCTCCACAGCCAATGAAGAAGAAGGAAATGGCAATGCCATTATTCTGAACAATGCGATAGAGAAATATGTGGTAGCTGATAACAGCAAGTTTGATAGTTATTCCTTCTACAGTTTCTATCGTGTGGAAGATCTGAATGCCATTATCAACGATGATAGTCTTCCAAAGAAAATAAAAGACAAATA
>OGXN01002971.1_pt1 | contig 10654 bp, 12 predicted proteins | sample 1576281 | NCBI WGS metagenome assembly OGXN01 (sample SAMEA3541494, study PRJEB24748) | human gut metagenome | biome: human gut; feature: human-associated habitat; material: faeces | place: China | collected 2012
CAAATTTTATAAATTAATGTTTTTAAATTTATACTTCTTATCCATACAGGATTTGCATGTAAATGCGATATAATTTTAACATTGGATTTTCCTTTGGCTAAGCTCGAGATAACGCTTGCAGTAAAATCATGGCAATGTAATATATCTGGTTTCTCATCCCTAATAATTTTTTTTATATTTTTAACAGACAGTTTTTCAAACACTATATGTTTTATTTTTTTTTCATTCAAAAATACATTAATTGGGCCATCATATGATGCATAGCATGAAATATAATCAGTTTTTTCGTTAATTTTTTGGATAATAGTAATCGCTACATTCTCTGCACCAGAGAAGCTATTTGTATTTAAAACATGAATGATCTTTTTCATTTTCTTTCATCACCTCTAAAATTAAAATTTATCGTTTATAGTTTTTAAATAAATTTGATTTATCTTTTCTCTATCAAATTCTATAACCATTTTTTCTCTAGCTGCAACACCCATTTCTTTTATATCATTATAATTCATTTTTGATATTAATTTTATACACTCTAATAATTCCTCTTTATTTTTTTTCCTTATCAAAAATCCAGTTTTTCCATTATCGACTGCTTCTTTACATCCATAAATATTTGTCGTTATAATAACATCTCCGCATGCTGCCGCTTCTAATAAAACGTTTGACATCCCTTCATGATATGATGGTAATACAATCACATCTGACTCTTTATAAACTTTTTTCATATCTTTCACGAAACCATAATATTTGAAATTTTCATTTTTTTCTAATTTTTTCAATTGTTTTAAATAATCATCTTCGCAAAATCCATAAACTCTAAATTCTATATCTTTTTTTGCTTTTAATTTTTCAACACAGTATAAAAACTCATCAATTCCTTTTTCTTTCATTACTCTACCTACAAAGCTAAATACTAAGCAATCTTTCTTAACCTGAGGTTGTATTCTGAATTCATTTAAGTTAACTCCAGCACCTTTAACTGTAATTGCCTGTTTTTCATTTACAATACCATACTCTAAAAAAATTTTTTTATTTTCCTCATTTTCAAAAAAACATGCTTTACAGTTATGTAATGCTTTTTTATATAAAGATATTATAACTTTTTTCAATAGACTATTATTTTGAAAAGTCGTACCAATTCCTGTTATATTAGTAATAAAATTAATTCTATGTATTCGAGAACAAATGCCTCCATAAATAGTAGGTTTAATCGTCATAGCAAAAATAAGATCCGGTTTAATTATTTTAATTAAATGGTTATATTTTCTAAACAGCTTTAAATCTTTTAGTGGATTTAACCCTCTTCTATCAACTTGTGTTTCAAAGCATTTACATTTTAATTCATTTTCAAAATAATTTAAACTGTTATCAAAGGGCATTGAAATATAAATATCAAAGCCTTCTTCTTTTAATGCTTTTATAAGTTCTTTTTTGAAATTATATAAAACGATATTATGATTACATAAAACAAGTATTTTTTTATTCATAATGTTCACCATAAATCGTATTTTCAATATTCCATTTAAATTTTACATTTTTAAGTTTTGTATCTTCATATTTTTTAGAAGCAAATAATTTTTTGAAATTCCTTTTAGATAAAAAAACATCTTTCTTTGTCATAAAAGTTAAAATTTTTTCAATTATCAATATTGTATATTCACAAAAATAGTAAGGCATTTTGACTATAATTTTACAATTGCCGTTTTTCTTATGCATTTGAATAATTTCTTTTACAGTCATTGTATTCGAATCAGAAAGAACATAAATATCATTTTTTTCATATTTATCAATTAAATTCACGATAAAATCACAAACATTATTAATACTACAAAAATCAAATGAATATTGCCCATCTTTAAAATAATATGCAATTTTGTTTTTCTTTAAAAAAACTCTTTTATCTATATTTAGCGTGAAATTTTTTCCATAAAGTGGCGTAAATCTTAATATAGAATACTTTAAATTTAATGATTTTAAATATTCTTCAGCTTTTAATTTACTTTTTGCATAATATGAGTTTGGATTACATTTTGAGTTTTCATTTATTATTCTTTCCTCTGTTTCTCCATAAACTTCTATTGTACTTGAAAAAATAACATGTGTTCTATATTTTTCACATAAATCAAACAATTGCTTGCTACACTCAAAATTAATAAAATTATAATTTTTTTCACTTGTATCTGCATTGTTCTTATGAACAATTGCAGCCAGATGTATTAATACATCTGGCTTTATTTCTTCAAAAACCTTTTTTAATAAATTCAAATCACCTAAATCCCCTATATAATAATTTGATTTAGGTAAATTTCTTGTTTGATGTCTATCTAACCCATACAAATCAAACTTATTTGAAAGACTTGAAATCAGATTTTGACCTACAAAACCATTAGATCCTGTTATTAGCACTTTTTTCATTTCTTACCCTCCTTCACACCATCAGACTTTAAAACACTTATAAACGTTTTAAAAAACAATTTTAAATCCCCAATAAATGTTATATTTTTAACATACTGTCCATCTAAAGCTGCTTTAATATCAATTTCCAATTCATCTCTTCCACTCACTTGAGCAAGTCCAGTTAAACCAGGTTTTACTTTTGAAGCACCATTTTTATCTCTTAAATCATTTAAATCATATTGATTAGGTAAACTAGGTCTTGGTCCAATAATTGCCATATCTCCAATTAGAATATTCCAAAGTTGAGGTAATTCATCTAAACTAGTTTTTCTTAGGAATTTTCCAACTCTTGTTATATATTGATCAGGATTATCTAACAAATGAGTTGGACAATCTTTTGGTGTATCAATCCTCATAGTTCTAAATTTCAAAATTTTAAATTCGACATTATCTTTTCCGACTCGATTTTGTTTAAATAAAATTGGGCCTGGTGAAGTAACTTTTATAATGATTGATAAAATTAATAGAATTGGTGACAAAATAATAATTCCTATCAATGCCATAATAAAATCAATCATTCTTTTAATATAGTTTTGATACATATGTTCACTCCTAATCTATGCTTTTATCTTTAATTACTTTTAACATTGTTTCTTTATATTCTGCTTCTGAAACGTTGTCTTGTAATTTCTTACTCAGAATATTTAGTTTCTCATTAATATCATCTATTGTAATGTCCATGATATTGTTTTTAAATATCAAATCATTCTTTGTTCTTATTCTTGTTTCTCCATCCAGTTTCAATTCTTCATACATTTTTTCACCTGGACGTAAACCAATTTCCACGATATCAATATCTTCATATGGCTTAAAACCTGACATACGAATCATTTTTTCTGCTAAATCAAGTATCTTCACAGGTTCTCCCATATCTAATACGAAGATTTCTCCTTTATCTGCATAATAGCCAGCTTGTAATACTAACTGAGCTGCTTCTGGAATCGTCATAAAATAACGGATAATCTTTTTATCAGTGATAGTAACAGGTCCACCTTCTGCAATCTGCTGTTTGAAGATTGGAATGACAGAACCGTTTGATCCTAACACGTTTCCAAAACGAACAGCTGCCATCTTCGTGACACCATTCTTACCATTTGCCTGTATAATCATTTCTGTCATACGTTTTGTAGCACCCATTACATTGGTTGGATTAACAGCTTTATCTGTACTGATCATAATGAACCTTGAAACGTTGTTTTTGATACAAGCTTTGATGACATTGTTTGTCCCAAAGACATTGTTTTTAATTGCCTCCATTGGACGTGTTTCCATCAATGGCACATGCTTATGCGCAGCCGCATGGAAGACAACTGATGGTTGTTTTTCCTTAAAGATATCACTAATCGCTGTAAATTCACGAATAGAAGCAATTAATGATAGAATTTTAATCTCAGGATTTAATGTACCATGTACTCTGTTACGATTGAATTCCTGTTCTAACATATATAAAGAATTTTCGTTGATATCAATCATCACTAATTCTTTTGGATTAAATTTCACAATCTGACGACATAGCTCTGAACCAATGGATCCACCAGCTCCAGTTACAACGATTACTTTTCCTGTGATATAAGACTGAATTTCGTCTTGATCCAAATGTATTTCTCCACGACCTAGTAAATCCTCAATACTGATATCCTGTACAGGATATTTTTTTGCATCATATTTTTTTTCTAAATCGCTTTCGATAATTTTATCCCCGCGCTTCATAATCTTTGTTTCCAGCTTACATGACTGACAAATATCATTGATACGTCTAAGATTTGTTTTATCAGCACTAGGAATCGCAATAAACGCTTCTTCTATACCATATTTACTTACAATCTCCGGTAAATCATATGTATCACCTAATACTTTATATCCTGACACCATATTGTTATATCGCTTATCATCAACAAAACCAACAACTTCGACATGGAAACTATCGTTTTGAATAATCTCTTTCAATAATATGTAGCCTGCATCACCAGCACCGATAATAACTGCTTTTTTGCGTGGGCCATCAACTTTCATGCTTGACCTTCTATACAATCGATAACTTACCCTCACTGTATACATCAATATCGCAGTCAACAGCCCACCAGTTACCACAACACTGGTGTATGAACGTGATATACTTGTCGCAATTACCAAAATAAACAGTACGATGGAAGCCAACAATACAGATAATCCAATTCTGATTGTTTCAACCGGCCCAATATATTTCCACAAGCTTTTGTGTATCTTGAATACAAAAAAACTAATAGCATATACAATCAATACAATGAGTAACGCTATTAAGCATTTTACGATATCCAATTGTGCAAAATCTGGGAAACGAAAATCTATGCGAATCCAATATGCCAGTAAAAAAGAGACAAAAACGATACATAAGTCTAGTAGACAAAGCATCATTTCTCTATGCTTTACATATAGTGGATTGCTAAATAATTTCTCTATCATAAGTGCACACTCCCTTATCCTAAACCATTCTAGCATAAATCACGCTATTTTAAAAACTATTTTTACAATTTTGTGTACTTTTTCACATAATCTTATACCTCTATAAGAAAAACATAAAAGCACATATTTTTAAACTAATAAAACAATCGCTTTCAAATCCAGCAAAATATGTTACAATATAGAAGTGTAACATTTAGGAGGATGAAAGTATTATGAAAAAAATCAGAAAGGCAATTATACCTGCTGCCGGTTTCGGCACAAGGTTCCTTCCTGCGACAAAGGCAGTCCCAAAAGAAATGCTTCCTATTGTGGACAAACCTACTATACAATACATTGTTGAAGAGGCTGTGGCAAGTGGTATTGAAGAAATTCTAATAATTACCAACTGTTACAAGGCATGTATTGAAAACCATTTTGATAATAGTTTTGAACTAGAAAAAAAACTAGAAGCCAGTGGCGACATGGAACGCTTGGAAATGGTAAAAGATATTGCATCATTAGCAAATGTATTCAGTGTACGTCAAAAAAATCCAAGAGGACTTGGACATGCAGTATTATGTGCAAAAAGCTTTGTAGGAGATGAACCATTTGCAATTCTGTTAGGGGATGATATTGTTGTAAATAAAAACGGTAAAACTGCAACCCAACAGCTGGTAGAAGCTTATGAAGAATTCGGTGGAAGCGTTGTTGGTGTTCAAAAGGTTGCTGATTCACAAGTACATAAATATGGCATTATTGATCCAAAAGAAAATCTGACAGAACGTTGTGCTTCTGTAAAAGGCTTTGTAGAAAAACCTAAATTAGAAGATGCTCCAAGTAACTTTGCAATCCTTGGCCGCTATGTATTAACCCCTAAAATCTTTGAATTGTTAGAAACGCAGGCTCCTGGTAAAGGCAATGAAATTCAAATCACTGATGCGATTGATCGCTTAACCAAAGAAGAAAACGTATTCGCCTATGATTTTGAAGGAAATCGTTACGACGTTTGATATAAAGTAGGTTTCTTAAAAGCACAAATTGATTTTGCATTAGATCGAGATGATCTTAGAGATTCTATGATTCAAATTATTAAAGATTTAAATATCTAATATGAGAAGGGTATTTATCAAGATGGTAAATACCTTTTTCTTTACCTAAGAAATAAACATGTTACAATAATACATAGAAAGGTTGTGAATAAAATGATTAAAGAAACGATTGAAACAGCACTGACCCAGTTATCACACCAGGTACTACAAGAAGATGCACCAGAAACCAGAAAAGCTGTTTCCATATTAAAAGCTAAAGGATATCATTCAAATGAACAAATTTTGGATTGTATCAAGACTACTTTGGCAGAACTTACTTATTATGCATTAACGCATACTGATTCCTCTATTGATGATCTATTCTATTATAAGCTAATGGAAATGCCACCCTGTAAGAATAATTTTTCTGATATAGATGGAAAAAAGACCTATTTTATATTTGAAGCTTGGCTAAATGGGTATAAAGATAAAATGTATCGTAAATTTAAATTGCCTGCTGAAAAAACATTAAATGAATTAGCTTACACAATTCTTGCGACATTTCACTTAGAGGCAGAACATACCTTTACATTTACCTATCAAGGAGAAACATACTTACACGAATATCATCCAGACTTTCCTGCAATACCTGCTAATCATGTGCGTTTGAAAGACTTAAACTTTGATTTAGATCCATCATTAGAAATGACATATGATCTTGGCTGTTGTTATGATATTTGCATTAAATATTTAGATATGGAAATTATGGATAAACGTATCTTAAGAACAACTCCCGTTATTTTAGAAGGCATTGGAAATGGCTTGGTGGAAAACCAAAAAAGCGAACTTGTCGCCTATCTTAATGGAAATGATATGGAGATTGATCTAAGGGATAAAAAAGTAAAGTTCTCCTATATGTATCCATTCATTACTCAACCTTTTGATTTGAAAAAGAATCAATATCTCACACAAGGCCGCTTTCCTTTGTATAAAGATCTTTTTGAACATCTTAAATAATTACAAAAAAACCACAGAACCTCATTTCAATACGCGATTCTGTGGTTTTCTTTATGCTAGATTCAGATAAACAAACAGCATTCGATTTTTACCATTCATATCTTTCATTACTTCAATTTTTGCTTCAGGAAAATATGATTTTGCTAATGCACTTAATGCCTCTTTCTGATTATAACCCATTTCAAAAGCCATCATTGCTTTTTCTTTTAATACTTGAGGGGCGTTTTCAAATATGACACGATAAAACTTCAAACCATCTTCACCACCAAATAAAGCAACATGTGGTTCATAATTCACGACACTGTCTTCCATGACTTCTTCCTTGGGGATATATGGTGGATTACTAATTAAGATATCCACTTTGATATCACGTTCTATCAAAGGCTGTAGCATATCGCCAACTAAGAAGCTGACAATTGCTTCATTTTCCTGTGCATTATCTTTTGCAACCAAAACGGCTTTCTCACTGATATCCGTTGCCATCATATGCAAATTTGGTTCTTCTTTTTTCAAAGAAATCGCAATTGCTCCACTACCAGTTCCTATGTCCACAGCCATGACATTTTCCACATTAGAGAAATATTCATCATAAGCTGCAAGCACATTAGCAACAAGTTCTTCTGTTTCTGGTCTTGGTATCAATACATCTTCATTGACTTTGAAACGATATCCATAGAACCATTCAAATCCTAAAACATGCCCAAGTGGTTCTCCTGCTACTAAGCGTTTAATTCCTGCTTCATATGCACTTTGGATATCCAAAGGCATTTCTTCTTCAAATTCCATATACAGGTTATGTGCCTCTTTATTGGTTAACTCCAGCATATAAAATAATGCTGCCTGTTCACCACGACCTGCGGCTTCCATTTCCTGTTTCGCTTTATGAAGTACTTCACGATAACTAGCCATTATTTTGTCCTGCCAGTTTTGCCTGTTGATCAGCTGTTAATAATGCTTCTAATAAATCCTGCATTTTACCTTCCATAATACGGTCAAGCTGATTTACAGTATATCCAATTCGATGATCTGTTACACGATTTTGTGGATAGTTATAAGTACGGATTTTTTCTGCACGATCTCCAGTACCTATTTTACTTCTTCTTTCCATTCCTTGTTCTTCTTCCAGTTTACGCTGGTGTTCTTCGTATACACGGGAACGAATTGTCATCAATGCTGTTGCACGGTTCTCATGTTGAGAACGGCCATCCTGACATTTTACTGTAATTCCTGTAGGTTTGTGGACAATACGCACAGCAGAATCGGTTTTATTAATATGCTGACCACCAGCTCCTGATGAACGCATTGTTTCGATTTCCAAATCATTCATATCGATATCAAAATCTTCTGCCTCAATTTCTGGAGTAACTAAAACAGTTGCTGTTGATGTATGAATACGTCCCTGGCTTTCTGTCTTTGGTACACGTTGTACACGATGACTGCCTGATTCAAATTTCAGCTTTCCATAAACTCCATCGCCTTTTACTTCAAAGGAAACTAATGAGAAACCACCTGCTTCACATTCATCCATTTCGATGATTTCTATTTTCCATCCCTGGCTTTCTGCATATTTGCTATACATTCGATATAAATCACCAGCGAAAATGTTTCCTTCATCTCCTCCGGCAGCACCACGGATTTCCACAATTGCATTATGTGAATCATTAGGATCTTTAGGGATTAATAAGATCTCCAGTTTTTTTAATGCATCTTCTATTTGTGGCTCTAATTCTTCGATTTCCATTTTCGCCATTTCTTTGATTTCTTTATCATCTTCCAATAACAACGCCTTTGCATCTTCTAATGCCTGGACACTGTTTTTATATTCTGTATAGGTTTCAACAACCTGTGTCAAATCTGCCTGTTCTCTACCCAGCTTTGCCAACATTTTTGAATCTGTGACAATCTCTGGTGACATCATCATTTCAGTTATTTCATGGTAACGATTTACCATACCTTCTAGTCTTTCAATCATGACACTCATAGCTTTTCCTCCTGTTTTTTTATACTTGATATACCTTTATTTATACTGATTGCGCATAAATATCCTTATATACTATACCATTGAACCGCTCAATTGAAAAGGATAATTCTTGTGATTTTCAAGTATTTTATAATGTAAAAGAAAAGTTTTTTAGATTGCGCATTTATATAATTTTCTTTTTACCAGGTACTTCATGACAATGGCGGCATCTTGCTTCATATTGTTCACTTGCCCCTACTAATATGATTGGATCATCATACTGGGCTGATTTTCCGTTGATCAGTCTTTGACTCCTTGTGGCTGGGGCTCCACATTTTGTACATACTGCGGTTAGTTTGGTGACAAATTCTGCATGTGTAAATAATTGTGGCATTACGCCAAAAGGGACACCACGAAAATCCATATCTAATCCTGCAACCATTACACGTTTTCCTCTATCAGCAAAGTAGTCACAAATTTCAACAATCTCTTCATCAAAAAATTGTACTTCATCTATCGCGATAACGTCATATGAATCATCAATATAATTGAATATTTCATGTGCATTTTCAATCGAAAAGCTTTTCACACTACTTCCTGCATGCGATACAATATTTTCTTCACTGTATCGATTATCTATTTTTGGTTTAAAGACAGCTATTTTCTTTTTTGCATACTCTAATACTTTAATACGACGAATTAATTCTTCAGTTTTTCCTGCGAACATGCATCCAGATATTACTTCTAGCCAGCCTTCTCTATATTGTTTGTACATATTTATTTTCACCTCATAATCAAACGAATATATTATACACAATTATAAAGACATTAGACATAGTATTTTGTATTATCTGCCGTTTATAAAATTGTTTATAAAAATGTGATATAAATTCATTAGTTTGTACAGTGTTTAAATTGGTGTTCTGAAAAAAGTCGAGCATATCGCCAAAATAAGCGGGCGTTGTTAGATGTCTAAATATTTGCTCATATAGAGCTAGACCTGTTTGCATGGATCGTTACTTTGACATCTGCATCATTTAAATCCATTAGCTCATACAGAGCTAGACTCATATCAACCATCGTATCACGTAGATCTTCAATATTTAAATCCACTAGCTCATATAGAGCTAGACCCATACGATACATATAGCTAAAATACATTGCACATTTAAATCCACTAGCTCATATAGAGCTAGACAACAGATCTCGTAGCATCAAAATCAGATAGCTACATTTAAATCCACTAGCTCATATAGAGCTAGACACCAGGACGTAAATTTGTCGGTAACGATAAAGTATTTAAATCCACTAGCTCATATAGAGCTAGACACGGTGTTTTTGATCAATTTGAAAACGAAAGTGAGGGATTTAAATCCACTAGCTCATATAGAGCTAGACGCAGACAGCGTATATCAAAAGATTGGTAAAACAAAATTTAAATCCACTAGCTCATATAGAGCTAGACCTATAGAAACTGCTTATGATGCGTGTGGGATCGATATTTAAATCCACTAGCTCATATAGAGCTAGACAAAGAAAAAATTTAACGATTATATGGACGCATTTAATTTAAATCCACTAGCTCATATAGAGCTAGACGGTAGGCGGGTAGTTTTGATAAGCGCTTATGCGAATTTAAATCCACTAGCTCATATAGAGCTAGACGGCGACAGAAAAGAGGTGCGAAATGAACAGGCTATTTAAATCCACTAGCTCATATAGAGCTAGACCGGAAACAACAAACATTTTGTTACGTTGCTTCGAATTTATA
>OGXN01002972.1_pt1 | contig 10654 bp, 9 predicted proteins | sample 1576281 | NCBI WGS metagenome assembly OGXN01 (sample SAMEA3541494, study PRJEB24748) | human gut metagenome | biome: human gut; feature: human-associated habitat; material: faeces | place: China | collected 2012
TAGTTTTTCACTTAAACCATGAGGAAGCGAGGCAAATACGACATCACTTGCCGCAATGACACTGTCTTCATCCTGAAATACCATATCACATATTTGATAAAAGCCAGGATATAAATCACTAATCTTTTGTCCGGTATATGATTTAGAACTGATGCCACTTACTTCCACCATAGGATGATTCCATAATAAACGAACCAATTCTGCTCCAGCATAGCCACTTGCTCCAATTACTCCTGCCTGTATCTTCTTCATCTTACATTTCTCCCAACTTTGTTTTTACCTGTTCGATGTGTGCCTTCACAGTTTGCGGTGCCGGTCCTCCCTTGACCACACGCATATTGACACATGTATCCAGGCTGATTGCTTCAAATATATCTTCTTCAAACAGCTCATTTACCTGTTTGTATTCTTCTAAACTTAATGTTTCCAATGTTTGATTATGATCTTGACAATAGCTGACTAGCGCACCGATACAGCGATAGGCATCACGAAACGGCATACCTTTCTTCGTTAGATAATCCGCACAATCTGTCGCATTGATAAATCCTTTACTAGCTGCATTACGCATATTATCTTTTAAGATACGTGATGTTTCCAGCATTGGTGTAAAGGTTGTTAAACACAAATTCACAGTATCGATTGCATCAAACAAAGCTTCTTTATCTTCCTGCATATCTTTATTGTATGCCAAAGGAATCCCCTTCATCATCGTTAATAAAGTTGTTAGATTCCCATATACACGTCCAGTTTTACCACGAATCAATTCCGCTACATCTGGATTTTTCTTCTGTGGCATAATAGAACTGCCAGTCGCAAATGCATCATCCAATTCCATAAATTTATATTCCCAAGAACACCATAAAATGATTTCTTCACTGAATCTTGATAAATGCATCATGACCATAGACAAATCACTTGCCGTTTCAATACAGAAATCACGATCACTGACACCATCCAGTGAATTCATGGATACAGATTGAAAGCCAAGTTCTTCACATACCATATCACGATTAATGGGATAGGTTGTTGTCGCAAGTGCGCCACTGCCAAGTGGTAGTACTTCCACTCGTTTCTTTGCTTCTTTTAATCGCTCAATATCACGTAGAAACATTTCCGCATAAGCCATGATATGGTGCGCAAATGTAATTGGCTGCGCTCTTTGTAGATGGGTGTATCCTGGCATGATCGTTTCTGTATGTTCACTTGCTTTATCAACAATCACCTGAATCAGATCTTTAATATTTTCAATCACTTCATCAATAGCATCACTTGTATATAAACGTGTATCAAGTGCTACCTGATCATTACGTGAACGTGCTGTATGAAGACGTTTTCCAGCATCATGAATACGCTTTGTTAATTCACTTTCCATAAACATATGAATATCTTCTGCCATAGGATCAATCAATAACGTTCCATCTTCAATATCCTTTTTGATGCTTAACAGACCTTCTTCAATTGCCTGTGCATCCTCCATAGAAATAATTCCCTGTTTTCCCAACATATGTGCATGGGCAATACTACCTTTGATATCCTGTGCATACATACGATGATCAACGGAAATACTGGAATTAAAATCATTCAATCTTTGATCTGCGGCCTTCTTAAATCTTGCGTCCCATAAACTCATGCTGTGCTCCTCCTTTATTTTGATTAGTGGATCAGGTATCTAATCTGACCAGATCCACCAAAGCTTTATTTCGATAATTTAAATCTTCCCGGATATAAAATCCCTGTTGCTGCCAGAAACCATTTCCGGTTTCGTTCGTTTTAAAAACGACCAATGCTACTTTATTTATTCCTTCATTTCGCAAAGCAGCACACGCATGTTGTGTTAATGAAGAAGCGATTCCTTGATGACGATATGATGTAGCAACTGCAGTATGATAGATAAAACCTCTTCTACCATCATGTCCACTCATGATCACACCAACGATTTTTTCGTTATCTTTTGCGATGAAACAAGTATTGGGATTTCTTAATAAGAAAGTTTTTATTCCTTCATAAGAATCATCTACATCATTTAATCCCATCCCCGGAGTAGATATCCATAACTGATATACACCTTCATAGTCATCCATACACATCTTTGTGATTGTCATTAAAAGCTCCTATTTTTTAGTTTTCGCATCCATCTGGGCTTTTACCTTGATAGGTAGACCATATAGATTAATGAAGCCTGCAGAATCATTTTGATCATAAGAGTCATCTTCTCCAAAACTTGCGATTTGTTCAGAGTATAAAGTATAAGGACTATTCATACCTGCAGGAATGATATTTCCTTTATAAAGTTTTAATTTTACTTCTCCAGTTACAGTTTCACTTGTTTTATCCACAAATGCACTTAATGCTTCTCTTAATGGTGTAAACCATTGTCCATCATACAACAGTTCACCAAATTTCTGAGCAACGCCTTGTTTGTAGTGCTGTGTTGCTTTATCCAGACAGATGGTTTCTAACAGCTCATGTGCCTTATAAAGAATTGTTCCACCTGGAGTTTCATATACACCACGTGATTTCATACCAACAAGTCTGTTTTCTACCATATCGATAATACCGATACCATTAGCACCACCGATTTCATTTAATTTTTTCACCATGGCCTGTCCGCCAAGTTTTTCACCATTTAATGCCACAGGAATACCTTTTTCAAATGTTAATGTAATATAAGTTGGTGTATCTGGTGCTTTTTCAGGTGTAACACCCATTTCTAAAATCTTATCATACATTGGTTCATTCATAGGATCTTCTAAATCCAATCCTTCGTGGCTTAAGTGCCATAAGTTCTTATCTTTAGAGTAGTTAGTTTCTCTGTTGATTTTTAATGGAATGTTGTGACTTTCTGCATAATCGATTTCTTCATCTCTTGATTTGATATCCCATTCACGCCATGGTGCGATGATTGGCATATCAGGAGCAAATGCTTTGATTGCTAATTCAAAACGTACCTGGTCATTTCCTTTCCCTGTACATCCATGACAGATGGCATCTGCACCTTCTTTTAATGCGATTTCCACAAGTTTTTGACCAATCAAAGGTCTTGCGAATGCTGTACCTAACAGATAAACACCTTCATAAACTGCATTGGCTTTCATACATGGATAGATATAATCTTCAACGAATTCATCTTTTAAATCTAGAATATACAGCTTGCTGGCACCTGTTGCAATCGCTTTTTCTTCCAGACCATCTAATTCTGATTCCTGTCCAACATCGGCAGATACTGCTACAACTTCACAGTTGTTGTAGTTTTCTTTCAGCCAAGGAATGATAATTGATGTATCAAGTCCTCCAGAATATGCAAGTATTACTTTCTTAATGTCTTCTTTTTTCATGTTCTTCAACCTCTTTCTTTCTCTTTTTTTGTTTATCAAACATCTTTCAGTTTCATGAGTGGTGATATAAAAAACGCCCCTGGATAAATATATCCAGAGACGTATAGTTGCTTCACCTTACGCGGTACCACTCTAGTTGCCATGTTTTCATGACCTCTTTTTCATAACGCTGAAACATGCGTCCTGTGATACTTGTTTCCCACAGGCTCTCCAGAGTGCGTTTCTTCCTAAGCTTCCCTTCAGGCTTTCACCAATCCCCGACTCGCTTTGCTTTCCATTTAGGAATACTCTCTCTTTCCACGATTTATGGTTACATCATACTCCTTTGAAAATGACTTGTCAACACAAAATTACATTATTTTCATAATTTCTGTAAATTATTTCAAAACAATTTGTTTCATTGTTTCAGCAGAAAGACTTTGACATTCAATTTTGGTTCGCTTACAATCTTAGTAAGGAGGTGCTTTCTATGAATTTTATTTTTATATCCCCTAATTTTCCTGAAAGCTACTGGCTGTTTTGTCAGGGATTAAAAAACAACGGCGTAAATGTACTTGCCATTGGCGATACCGCTTATGCCAATCTGACAACCAATCTGAAAAACTCGATCAATGACTATTATCAAGTTTCCTCACTGGAAAATTATGATGAAGTCATGCGCGGTGTTGCCTGTTTCATTCATAAACATGGAAGAATCGACTGGATTGAATCTAACAATGAATACTGGCTTTCCCTGGATGCACGATTACGTAAAGATTTTAATATACAGCATGGAATTACGATCGATCATATTGATGAATACCAAAGCAAAATCAAAATGAAAGAATATTATGCGAAAGCTGGAATCAAGACTGCCCGTTATGAAATGGCAAGTGATGAAGCCCATGCCATCGCATTTGCGAATATGGTAGGTTATCCAATCATTATCAAACCCAATGTCGGTGTTGGTGCCAATCACACGTATAAGTTAAAGAATGAAGATGAAATCAAGGCATTCTTTGCTCATCCGATGAATGAACCATATCTGATGGAAGAATATATCAAAGGTATCTGTTTCTCATTTGATGGCATCGCCAACAGTCAAAAAGATATCCTGTTTATGACATCACATCAATATACCGAAAGTATCATGGATGCAGTCAATGAACATAAAAGCATTGGATGCTATTCTTATAAGACGATTCCTGATGATATTCTGGATGCTGGTACACGTGCAGTAAAGGCATTTGATACAAGAAATCGTTTCTTCCACTTTGAGTTCTTCCGTTTATTAGAAGATCAGCCAAACGTAGGAAAACAAGGCGATATCATTGGCTTGGAGGTTAATATGCGACCACCAGGAGGATTTTTACCTGACATGATCAATTATGCTAATGATGTAAATGTTTACCAGCTATGGGCAGATATGATCGTACATGATGCAATCCACTATCACTTTGAGCGTAAATATTCCAGCTGCTTTATCGGGCGAAGAGATCAAATAGCATATGCACACAGCATTGAAGATATCAAAGCTGCCTATAACGCAAATATTTTAATGATACAAAGATTACCTGAAGCGTTGGCTTCTGCAATGGGCGATGAAGTCATCGTTGCTCGTTTCCCTAGCGAAAAAGATGTATTATTATTCCTGCATTATGCAGAAGAAACAAAAGCAGATATCGAATAGATTTCTGCTTTCACAGATCGTAAAAAGAGATTTCAAAAATGATTTACAGATAATCATTTTTTGAAATCTCTTGTTTTATTATAAAGCAGCATCAAATACAGCTTTAATTTTATCTTTTGTGGCTGCGCCTTCATGTTTTTTGATACCATCCACAAAATACGTTGGCACATACCAGTAATCCAATGTATCAGCCAGTTGTGGCTGTTCACTTTCTTCAATATATGTAATATTTATATTCTGATAAACCGGCTGCTCCTGTTTCAATTCCTCCATCCAGTTCATTGCCTGTTTACAATATGGACAGCCTTTTAAATACATCATGGTAATCTTTTTCATATCCTTATCACCTCACACATACACTATAGCATACCCCAAACTTTGAAACAATGATGATGCTTTATCAAAGTATAAGAAAATTTTATGTTACTGATCTTTTATCTTGTGGTATAATTACAACAATGTTATTTGAGGTGAATAAAATGGTTGAAAAAAAAGAGGTTTCTATTTCCTGTTTCGATACAATGCGTATGCTGCATATCTATACGCCGAAGGGATATCCAAAGGGCAGGAAGAAATATCCTGTTTTGTATATGTATGATGGACATAATCTGTTTTTTGATGAAGATGCCACCTATGGTAAAAGCTGGGGTTTAGCTGATTATCTGGATTCTCAGAATATGGATATCATCGTTGTTGGAATTGAATGCAATCATGAAGGCAATATGCGATTGGAAGAATTTTCTCCTTATGATTTTGAAGATGCGTATATTGGACATATTCATGGTCGTGGTGATCAATTGATGGAATGGGTCGTACATGAATTAAAGCCATGGATTGACAGTACGTATCGTACAAAGAAAAGCCGTTCTTATACCGGTATCGCCGGCAGCAGTATGGGTGGTTTAATGGCACTTTATACTATTCTTCATCATAACGATACATTCTCTATGGCAGGTTGTTTTTCAAGTTTTTTATATCCTGTCATGGAAGATTTAAAAAAGGAATTGCATGCCTGTAGCTTAAAGGAAAGTCGCATTTTCCTATCTTGGGGAACAGATGAATTTCGTTCAAAGACAGCACTTGCTTATGGTACTGATCGAAATCTTTATATCACACAGCAATTACTACAAAAAGGCGCTGATGTTTTCCCTTATCAGCACATCAAAGGGAAACATAATGAGGCAAGCTGGGAAAAAGAATTACCAATTGCGCTTCCTTTCTTATTCGAAGAATAAAGACGATGTTTGATACACCGTCTTTTTTCATAGATATTGTTTTACTTCCTCATATAAATATGAATAAATCTTTGGATATCATCAAAAAGAATTCATTATGACATTCCTATATCCATCCAAAATGTTTCATTGCTTCATAAATGCCATCCTGATCACTGTCTTTTGTGACATAATCTGCAACATTCTTTACTTCATCAATGGCATTTCCCATTGCAATCGAAAAAGCTGCCACCTGAAACATCTTTATATCATTTCTGCCATCTCCAAATACAACCACATCTTCATGCTTTCCTTTTAGCTGTTTTATCATATCTCGAATACCTTCATCTTTATGATCAGGCTCTATGATACAGGAATTGGGATGATAACGCATGGGCAAAGGATATTTTTGAAAAACATCCAGTGTCTTTTCCCTGCCTGCAGGCATTGCGATGATGATACGTTCAAATTGAGGAAACTGATGATAATCGATATTCTCAATGATTTCTAAATCACCAATACATGGATCTCCATACAGATCCTTTGTGAAGCGATCATTGTGGGTAATGCGTTTTAAGGAATCCTCCACGGAAACACAAAAACTGATATCTTTTTTCAGACATTCATCAATGACTGCCAAACTAAATGCACGATCTAATGATGTATGCCGGATACACTCATGATTTACATATAAATCATTTCCACCATTACAGACCAAATGTTCAATACCTACTTCTTCAGCGACTGCTTTCGTGAAATAATAAGGGCGTCCTGTCGCAATAGCAACAAAATGTCCTTGTTGCTTCGCTAATTGAACCGCTTTTTTTGTACTATTTGGCACCAATCCGTTTTTTACGCTAGTAAGTGTGCCGTCAATATCAAAGAAAAAATATTTTTTCTGCATAGATTAGCCTTTGACCAGTTTTGTAAAATCAGCTAAAAAGGCATCCACATCTTCTTGTTTTGTTGCCCACGATGTCACAAAACGCATGGCAGTCGTATGTTCATCCATTTCTTCCCATACCTGAAATGCATAATCTTTTTGTAATTTTTCAATCAACTGATTATCTAAAATCGGAAAAATCTGGTTTGTTGTTGTTTCAATAAAGAAAGATACACCAAGCTTTTTCATTTCTGACTGCATTTTTTGTGCTAATTCATTGGCATGCTTAGCACTTGGCAAATATAATCCCTGTTCAAACAGAACCTGAAACTGTGTTCCCAACAGCCACCCTTTTGCCAGCATTCCACCACGCTGTTTGATCATATAGCGGAAATTCTTTTTTAAATCATCATTCACAATAACAACAGCTTCTCCAAACAGTGCACCATTCTTTGTCCCACCAATATAGAAAACATCGCAATATTTGCATAAATCATCAAATTCTACATCGTTATCCTCTGCTGTTAATGCGGCACCAAGTCTTGCGCCATCCATAAACAGATATAATCCAAGTTCATCACAAACATCACGTAATGCCTGTAATTCTTCTTTATGATAAATCGTTCCAATTTCTGTCGCATTGGAAATATAAATCATGGCTGGTTTTACCATATGTTCATCTTCATGTTTTTTTACTGCTTTACGTATACCTTCAACACTTAACTTTCCATCATTTCCATCTGCAATCACAACTTTATGACCAGTCGCTTCAATAGAACCTGTTTCATGCACATTGATATGTCCACTGTCCACTGCAATTACTGCCTCATAAGGGCGCAGGATTGATGAGATCACTGTAAGATTTGCCTGTGTTCCCCCTACTAAGAAATGGATATCACAATCTTCATACTCTAATACTTCTTTGATTGCTTTCTTCGCTGCAAAACAGCATTCATCTTCACCATATCCTACATGTTGTGTCATATTGGATTCTACAAGTGCCTCGATAATTTCCGGACACGCACCTTCACTGTAATCATTTCTAAAACTTATCATACAAATTCACTCCTCTACATTTTCTTCCATTATATCGCAAACAGACAAAAAAATACAGCCGGTTTTCTTACCAGCTGTACTTTTATCAGCACCGTTCTTCCATTATAATTTTTTACCTGCATGCTACCTACAATATCTTACGATTTTAACCAACATGTCCAACATGAACGATTACTGATTTCAGCACTTCTGCCAGGCTGATCTCTAAGACAAGGGGATATCTCCACCAACCCTTACAAAGTGCCATATATCAACACTCTCATCAAGTGTGATATGCGATTTCTGTTGTTACAAGTATATTATAAGATATAAATGTGATTTGTAAATCCTTTTGGAAAAATAAGCAGATAAATGGAATATTTTGTTTCCATCTCGTGTTTAGGCATTGAAAACTAAAACAAAAGTATGGTAGAATAGTGCGGATATAAAACAATAAGGAGGAGCATCATGATATTATCAGATAAGACATTATTTGAAATGATAGAAGCAGACACGTTACAAATCAGCCCATTGGAAAAACATCAGATACAGCCTGCCAGTGTCGATATTCGTTTGGGAAACACATTCAGTATTGTTGAAGATTTACCTTCCGGTATCATTAATCTGGAGGATGAAATACCTTATAAAACCATTGTTACGGATACATATATCTTACTACCTAACCAGTTTGTACTGGCAACCACCATGGAGTATTTTCATTTACCTGATGATTTAACTGCCTTTGTGGAAGGCAGAAGTTCTTTAGGTCGTATGGGATTATTTATCCAAAATGCTGGCTGGGTAGATCCTGGATTCCATGGAGAAATCACATTAGAACTATATAATGCCAATCGCTGTGCTATTGAATTAAAAGCTGGCAGAAGAATTGGTCAGCTGGTATTCGCTAAAATGGATAGTCCTGCAATTCATCCTTATCAGGGTAAATATCAGGGGCAAAAAGGTGCAACTGGTTCTAGAGTATATTTGGATATGGAGAAACAAAGATAAGAAAAGGACATAGACAGATTTCTCACTGTTTATGTCCTTTTATATTAGTTATTTAATAAACCCATGACTTCTGGAACAAAAATTCTTTCATCCATTGTTTTCAGGTTTTCAGCGATTGCTGGTTTAAATTCCATCTGGCCCAATACATCTTTTTCTAGATCCACACCAGGTGCAATTTCAGATAATGTCAAGACACCGTCAATCAGTTCAAATACAGCACGTTCTGTGATATAAAGAACTTTCTGACCAGTTTCTTTTGCATATTCAGCAGAGAATGTGATTTGTTCAACATCCTGTTTGAATTTCTTGACACGACCTTCCTGAAGAATATTCAGTTTACCATCTTTTACTTCTACCTTTAAACCACCTGCGGTAAATGTACCACAGTATACAACAACTGGTGAAGTCTGTGTGATGTTGATAAATCCACCGCATCCGGCAATTTTTGGTCCAAAACGTGATACGTTGATATTACCAAAGCGATCACATTCCGCAAGTCCTAAGAATGCTTCACCAAGTCCGCCACCATCATAGAAGTCAAACTGATATGGCTGATCAATGATAGCATCAGGATTTGTACATGTTCCAAAAGCAGTACCAGCATTTGGTACACCACCGATTCCGCCAGCTTCAACTGTTAATTTCAATCCTGGTAAGCCTTCTTCATTGGCAACATTCGCGATACCTTCTGGCATACCAATACCTAAGTTGATGATTGCGGATGGATCAAGTTCCATTGTTGCACGACGACAAATGACCTTACGTTCATTTAAAGGCATAGGTGGAATAGAATCCACAGGTACCTTTACTTCCCCACTCAATGCAGGATTATACTGTTCAGCATATGTCTGCATGTGATTTTCTGGACGTGATACAACAATACCATCTACATAGATTCCAGGAATCTTTACTTTACGTGGATCTAATGTACCATTAGCAACTACTTTTTCAACCTGTAGCAATACAATACCACCAGAGTTTTTCGCTGCCTGTGCAATAGATAAAGAATCCAGTGTTGCGGCTTCTTTTTCCATTGTCGCATTTCCATCTTCATCACAATAAGTAGCACGAATCAATGCAACATTTAATGGGAATGATTTATACAATAACCATTCTTCTCCATGAAGATTTACTAGTTCTACCAAATCTTCTTTAGAGCGTTCATTCATCTTTGCGCCTTCAATACGAGGGTCAACGAATGTTTTTAAACCGATTTTTGTGAATGTACCAGGACGGTGTCCGGCAATATCACGGAACATCAATGAAATCGTTCCAAGTGGAAGGTTATATCCTTCTACTTTATTTTCAAATACCAGTTTCTGAAGCTTAGGAATTAATCCCCAGTGTCCACCAATGATACGTTTTAACAGTCCTTCATGACCTAACTTGTTTAGCCCAAGTTTATCTGTTCCATCTCCGATACCAGCTGAAAACATGATTGTCAAATTGTTTGGATGACCAGTTTTCAAGAAAGATTCTTCGATAACAACAGAGAATGATTGTGGATGGC
>OGXN01002973.1_pt1 | contig 10650 bp, 12 predicted proteins | sample 1576281 | NCBI WGS metagenome assembly OGXN01 (sample SAMEA3541494, study PRJEB24748) | human gut metagenome | biome: human gut; feature: human-associated habitat; material: faeces | place: China | collected 2012
AGCACAACACTTTTAATGTTGGGGTCCTGGGTTCGAGCCCCAGGCGGATCACCAAGCAAATCCCTGATAATCTATGATTATCGGGGATTTTTCTTTTTAGCTCTTTAACATTCACTTTTGTATACAAGAATCATACGCAATGGGACAATTCAATGAATACATGGATCGCTTCGACTTCTCTATGTTTAAAGAGATATTTATAGAGAAAGGGAAAATACGGCATTATAAGAAAAACGAGTATTTTCTTCATAAAGGTGACAAGCATACCTATATAGGTTTTATTATAGAAGGTACATTCAGATATACTTGCATAGACAACAACGGCAATGAGCATGTAGTTGCCTATAACTTTCCTAATGAACCACTAGGAAATTATTCCGTATTTCAAAAGAAAGAGTCGGCTATAGTAGATATACAAGCCGTTACAGATAGCACTGTTTATGTATTATCCCATTCCGATGTAAACGAATTCTATAATTCAAATATGGAGGCACAACAGCAAGGTAGAATCTTAGCAGAAGAGCTATTATATGTTGCGTGGAATAATATCATTTCAGCATATAAAGATACTCCTGAAAAGAGATACAAAGAACTTCTACAAAGATGCCCCAATTTACCCAACCTAATAACGCTGAAGGAATTAGCTTCATATATAATGGTAACTCCTGAAACATTAAGTCGCATACGCAAAAGAATTCTATTCGAATAAGTCTTGATTTCCATCAAGATTTTTGTTTTTTCTTCTGCTTAGCTTTGCTTCATATTACTACAACAATAATAATATGAAGACAAAGAAAATACAAATTGATAATAATCAGTGTTCTAAATGTGGCAAATGTGTAAAAGCCTGCTTAAAAAATGTATTATCTCAAGAAAGCAAAAAAGCTGATATAAAAATCGGAAATACAACACAATGCGATTTATGCGGTACTTGCATCAAAGTTTGTAGACGAAAAGCCCTCACAATAGAAGGTATATCTTTTTGCAGAGAAACTTTCAGTGAACAAGTAAAAAGAAAAGGACTAGCATTTTCATTAATGCTCTTCCCTATAATGTTATTAGTGGGCTTCTTGATGCACCCCCATTTAGAACAGATGAATATGATATTTACAGCACAAGATTTAGTGGAACGCTTTCACAACAATTCTTATTATCATATCGGGCATTTGATTGTCATGTTTTCAGTTCCCTTTATAATAGTTTCAATGATAGGCATCATGAACGGATTGCAATCCTCTGGAAAGAATTGGGGATTTTGGGGCTGTATCATTGGCGTATTTGGAGCATTTATTTTAGCTGTAGATAAAGGTGCTTTATGTTTAGTCTTATCTGCATTTGACACACTTCCAGAAACAGACTTTATCAAAATCAGTCCGTTCTTACAAGTTATTGTTGATAAAGCTGGATTGTTGAAAGTTTGCTATTTACTTCCTCTATTACCTATCGGTGCAATCATTCAGGGTGTAGGATTAATAAAAGAAAAATGTATAAAAAAATGGCAGGGTATATTAATGATTGTAGGTTTATTACTTCTGAACAACCCTGATATAGAGTTAATAAGCACTATTGGAACTCTATTTATGTGCTTTGGATATTTCCCTATTGGCATAAAGGCTTTACACAACATTTTATAATCATAACCTAAGATAAGGAGATTTGGAGAACAAACAAAGCAAGAAATCATTCAGCATACAAAGCTAACGCTTTGATATATAAATAATTTATCCACAATTTAAAATTTATGCCTATGAATGATTTATTGAAGGCGAGGTTTTTCATCTTATTAGCTGATACCTCAAAAGAAGTAATTAACACGGAAATGAAAGATGCTTATGGGGAATTTATTAAGCAGATAGTAACAATTAGCTATTCAGAAGATTACTCTCATATCTTTCGGACGCTAAATCTCACTCGTATTGAGATAACACCCCTAAAAGAGTTATATCAATGCGAGCAGGGGAAAAAATGCGCTTAAAAATTTATACATCCACAAAGCATTATCCCTGATTGATTCTGAACTGGAATTAATCAACCTGAAAATAAATCATCCCGAACAATTCGTTTCATCTGTTACTACAGAGTTCAAGTCTGATCTATATGTAGTCCCTAAGTCAAAAGACTTGGGGATTATTGGTATTGCTGAAATCGTTATTGCTCTGTTTCTACAAGGGCAAATAGTCGGAGAAGATGGAAAGCCAGTTCCAGAAGTTCGTCTGGCTCGTGGCTTTGAACAGCCTTTCAATCTGAAATTCGGTAGTATTTATGATAAGGTAAACGAAATATTTAATCGTAAACAATACAATCTTACCAAAACATTAGATGCTTTACGAAATACCATTATTAAAGAAGACAAAAAACGTAAGAACCGTAAAGATTAGAAAAGATGATTTTTCAATTCGCTGATTGATAGTATTTTAAAAACTGTTTTTAGGGGAGTAGGTAGCTACTCCTCTTTTTCTGTAACCTTGTTTTGCGGAACTTTGCTTCATCAATCGATTGAAAATAATAATGTTGAACTTAAAATTGAAGCAAAATGTATATTAACAACGAAAACTTCGAGAAGTGGATGGCAACACTTTCAAAGAAACTCACCGAAATCGGGCAAGACCTGAAATCCCTTATCAATACCGACACCGTATTAGATGAAAATGAGAAACTATTGGATAATCAGGATTTAGCCTTCATCTTTCAGAACTCTACAACGTTATCGGACAAAAGGGAAACTACCCTACTTCACCATCGGACGGAAAACGTACTATAGAGCGAGTGATATTCGGGCTTTTGTTCGTGAATTTGCCGATTCTCAAACCTATAAGCAGTTTGAAAAAGCCAATCAGTTAGCCGATGAGCCCTAAAAGCAAAAGGTAGCAGAGGAAAGAAGTCTGTACTTAGGCTATTCCTCTATGTTAACACCTCAATTTAGCAGAAACAGCTACGCCTTCCGGCTTCGCACGTTTCGTTAAATTGAGCAAGAGGGAACTGGACAAGTCCTGTTCTTCCCTCTTGCCCTGCGGGGCAAAGCCTTCGGCTTTAGCGTGTTACAAAAACACGCTGTAATGACACCTATAATAAGCATTTTCTTTGCAATGCTTATTATCAGGCATTTATCTATTCACATTTCTATAAAAAAGTAATTACCATGCCAAACAGCAGTCGAAAAACGATATTCACTACCATTTCCATAGACAAGGAAACGGCAGCTTTGGTAGAGAAGATATGCAAACGCTATTCACTGAAAAAGAGTGAAGTCGTAAAGTTGGCGTTTGGGTATATTGATAAGGCACACATCAACCCATCCGAAGCACCGGAATCCGTTAAATCGGAACTGGCGAAAATAAATAAGAGACAGGATGACATTATCCGCTTTATTCGTCATTACGAGGAAGAACAATTGAATCCCATGATACGGGCTACAAATTCTATCGCTTTGCGTTTCGATGCTATCGGCAAAACTTTGGAAACTCTTATTTTATCTCAACAGGAAGCCAGCCAAGAGAAACACACAGCCGTACTGAAAAAGTTAAGTGAACAATTCTGTAATCATGCCGATGTGATAAACAACCAGTCCAAACAGATTAATGCACTCTATCAGATACACCAACGGGACTATAAGAAACTACTCCACCTGATACAACTCTATTCGGAACTATCTACTTGCGGTGTGATGGATAGCAAAAGGAAAGATAACTTGAAAACCGAAATCATCAATCTGATAAATACATAGGATCATACACATAGACTTTGCCCCGCCATCGAACGGTACATATAATAATGCAGGAAGTAGCCGACAGTTAGCCAATTATTTAGAGCATGAAGATTTAGAACGGATGGAGAAAGGTATTTATACCGATGTTTTTTTCAATCTGACGGAGGATAATATCTATAAATCGAAGGTCATAAAAGATATAGATACCAATATCGGGCAACTCCTAAAAACGGATGCTAAGTTTTACGCTATCCATGTCAGCCCATCGAAAAACGAACTTCGAGCAATGGGGAACACCGAACAAGAACAAGCCGAAGCAGTGAAACATTATATCCGTGAGGTGTTTATCCCAGAATATGCTATTAACTTCAACAAAGAACTATCCCCTTCGGATATAAAGTTTTACGGGAAGATTCATTTTGACCGTAACCGATCAGATAATGAACTGAATATGCACTGTCATTTGATTGTAAGCCGGAAAGACCAATCGAATAAAAAGAAGTTGTCACCACTTACTAACCATAAAAACACTCAAAAAGGAACAGTAACAGGAGGTTTTAACCGTGTGAACCTGTTTAAACAGGCAGAGCAAGGATTTGATAAGCTGTTCGACTACAACCGCCAACAAATAGAATCGTTCTTTTATTACAATACGATGAAAAACTGTTCCATACCCGAACAGTTTGATGTCCAAGAGCAAGAATTTACTGGCAATAAGAGCAAAGAAGAATTCCAATCCAATAAAAGAAAAATAGAAATCAGCCTAGATAGTAACCAAGAAAACTTGTTTTCTATCAACTTTAAAAACAAGAAAACTGACACTGTAACTTTCAATGCAACTCCTTATATTACGACCAAACAAGAAAGTAATAATTCTATAAATCAATCTTTGAATCAAGATGAGGATCAAGTACTTGCTTCATCTATCTCACTTGTTTCATCTAAAGCAGATCTACCATATAGTCCCGAAGAACAAAATAAAAAGCCTAAAAAGAAAAAAAGGAAATTGAAGCGAATAATTTAATCAGCATCATAAACTCTTTACACTTAACATCTTACTTACAACAATAACTATCAACCTCTTATAGAAGCTAACTCATACAGATGTTGTAATAGTCTTGATTATTTTTAGATTTTATACAAAAAGATAAAAGCAATGATGTATATTTGTAGAGAACACTAAAAAATATACGAAATGATACATAAATATGGTATAACACCTCTTGCTGTATCTTATACAGACTTAGAGTTAAAGAATAAGATTTCTGACTTCATTAACTTATCAGACACTGAAGTTACCTATAAACGACTATGTCACTATATTCTTAATGAAGCAAAGAAAGAGGGTAAATTGAGAAAAGAGGCAAATACTGAATATAGCGAAATAGAAATGTTGCCTAGTGATGCAACTAAAATTAGCAGAATACTATGGCAGAAGATCTGGGACAAAGAGATTTTTATAGATTTCAACAAGAATCCATATAGCAGCAATTATCCCAATGATACAGTGTTTATAAAATACTAACTAACTTTCTATGATACATGAAGAATCAAATTATGACTGTTTCAAAAAAAGTCCGATTCTGTTGTTTTTTATAGATACAAAACTTACATTTGTGAAACATTGTAAATACGAGCTGTGCAATTCAAACTATTGGAACTTGTAAGCATTAGACTCTCACTTATAATGAACATAATTGCTCACATAAAAACGACCATATGAAAAGAGAAAGTGTTTTAACTGAAAAAGACAAGGAATCAATAGAAATTGTACAGTTCATTTTTCATATTATAATTGAAAAAGATGCAAAACCTCTTTATCTAAATCAAGTGAGTTTAAATAACGAGCAAATCGAGTTCTTTAAAAAAAGGCTAATTGATGTTGCTCAAGGAATAAGATGTATTTTTCCTGATAAGCCAAATTCTTCTACATATAATTTTTGCAAAACAATTATAGAAGATGAATCTAGCTTTATCAAAATGTCCAAAAAACTAACATCATCATTTAAGGAGCAGCACAAAGGAAATACATCTGATGGAGTATTTATTGTATCTCAAGTGAAAATACGAGAAAATCCTGGTTTCATTTTTTTGATAAAAATCGATAACAGGCTAGTTTATCAATATAAAGTCAACAATGATAGAGCAACATTAAAAAGAATAAAAGATACTTTTGTTGAAGACACTAAAGCAATACAAAAGATGGCTTTAATATCAATATCTGATGTGTATGCATGGGAGGCTTTAGTGTATGAGAGAAATAGTGATTCTATAAAAAAGTATTTCAAGAATTTCTTAGCTGTAACAGAAAAAGATGACATATTTGATCTAACAAAGAAAACTTTGCGTGCTGCAACTCAATGGGCTAACCTTAATAAATCACTACTAAACAGTATCGATACAGCTGCTAACTATAAACAACGTGCAATTAATTATCTGACTAGCCATAGTATATTTAATTCTGATGAGTTTATTGATACAGTATTATACGATGAAGATGAAGAACGAAGAAGTAGAGCAAAAGCATCATTTAAAGAGTTTCTTCAAGAATTGGGTATCTATGGGCAAAACTACAAAATTAGTAGAAAAGCACTTGACAACAATACTCTAAAACACAAAAAAATAACAGCAGAAGGATTGACTATGTCTTGGACTGGCGATCCTGCTCTAGTCAATCTTACATTACCCAAAGAACGCGACCAAAGCGATGGTATGTATCATATAGTAATAAAGACAGACGACATTCAAGATATATCATTGTAAATATGCTAGATATAATATTTGACATATTAGATGAAATTATTTCACACAAAGGAGGTTTCGTTGAATCATGGGGTAATCTAACAATTAATGTTGGATATTACAATGAGCTACAAACTGATATTCAAAAGCTAAGTAATGAGTTAACGAATTATCACTATTTATTAGCCCCAAAAATTAACGTAGAAACTGATTCTATTGATATAGAAGAGATAGATGATTACTCTGGAAGTGATTTTACAATAATAATAAACAAGTTAAATCTAAAAAGAATTGATGATTATGATATTCAATTCTTTTACAATATTGATTACTTTGAAGATTGGATAAAAAGTATAAACCCTTTAAAGGTCACCTCTTATTGTAAATTAAAAATTATCGTATATAATTTAGATACAATAACAGGTGGACCAAATCTTCTTATTACAAATAACATAAATGAATCATTTGATAATAACATTACATTATTGCCATCCAATGAGATAGTTGCAGAACATGTTGTTATTCCCAATAACTCCAATTTGTGTTCCAATGTAAATGAGTACTTAATAACATTTGTCGAAAAAAGAAATCCTAAAAATAAGTATTACTCTTATTGTTTGAGAAATTCAGCTATTACTTTATGTAGTACATTTGTTAATGAACTAAATGAGCAATCAGTTATTCTACAAGGAGTAAAAAGAGTAAAACTAGCACTATGTAATGAGGAAACTCAATTATCGCTTAAATTCCTATTATTATTAAAAGAAATCATAGAATGGATTTATTTAGATGGGGATTCTGCTAAAATTGATATTAAGCGTAAACTTTTTCTAGATAGAGTAACATTAGACATTGACTATGAGCAGCCATTACTAAATGAATTACCAATAGTTGCTAATAACGCCTTTGAACAAGCAAAAGAACGCTATAATTTTGTTATGCTTGAAAGAAGAGATGCGTATGCAAAAGAGCTTACTAACCTTCTTAAAGATTTAAAGGCACAATCTGATTTATATTCATCAAAAGTAAGATCTCTACTTGGAAATTTAACACGCGATGTTCTTGCAGGTATTCTTCTCATTGGTTTTACTATGTTTACAAAGTTTACGGAAATAGAAAAACTATCGAGATATGAAAATATTATTAATATAATCTTTTGCGGATTAGCAATATACTTTACTGCATCAGCAATAACACAAGCCATTATAGACACCTCTGACCTTATTCTTTCAAGAGTTGAACTTAATCATTGGTGCAAGTGTACCAGTGAAGTAATACCTAAAAAAGAGCTTAAAAATCATATCAGAAAGACTTTAAATCCACGAATTATAGTAACTATAATTATATATATATTATTAATGACATTATACGCATTAATAATTTTTGCAACATGGAATTTTCCAAGTATATGGAATGAAATATTTAAATAATATGGAAATAAATAATTACGATATAAATCTTGATTCATTAGTTATTCATTGGGTAGGAAATAAATCCAATGATGATGGAATTACAATCTCAAAACACAAGGTAGAGTTAACAGAAAACACTTCTTCTATCTTGCTTAAATATTTTATATCCTCATTTAAGTACGATGATTTGTATAAATTCCATCATACATCAAATCTTGAACTCAACGAAGTGTACAACTATGTATCAAATATATTTCAAAATCGTTCTTGTATATTGGAACAATCACAATTGCTAGCCAAATTTCTATATGAATTATCCACGCATCCTAATATAAAAAGTGGTGAATTTTATATTGCCTATTTTACCAATTGTGAGGTTGAGAACATAAACACAGATGCCATTGGAATATTCAAATCAGAAAATAAAGAAACGTTCTTAGAAGTATATTCTGATAAAGAAAATTTCGCAATAGAATGTGGCAAAGGTATTAATATAAATAAATTAGATAAAGGATGCTTGATTTATAATATAGAAAAAGATAATGGATATGTGGTTTCTGTTATAGATAATACTAATAAAAAAAATGAAGCAAAATATTGGATTAATAGCTTCTTGCATTTGGACAAATTGTCAAATGACTATCATAATACAAAAGCATTACTATCATTATCTAAAAACTTTGTTACAAAGCAAATTCCAAATGAATTCGAAATATCAAAAGTAGAACAAGCTGAATTATTAAATAATACAGTCAAATATTTTAAAGAGAACAATAGCTTCACTTTAGAAGATTTTTCGAAGCAGGTAATTGGAGATCAAAAAATAATAGATAGCTTTAATAAATATAAAGAATCTTACGAGCAGAAAAGAGAAATATCAATTGAAGATAATTTTGAAATCTCTGAAAATGCTGTAAATAAACAAGTAAAAGGTTTAAAAAGCGTAGTTAAACTGGATGAAAACTTTCATATATATATTCATGGGGATAACCAGATGATAAAAAGAGGATATGATAATACATCAGGTCTATATTATTATCAGCTTTTTTTTAAAGAAGAAAAATAACGATGCATTTTTCTACATAATCACTAGAAAGTGTTATCTTTGCTTTCAGTATTCTCCATGAGCAAACTACCGCAAAAGCACGTAGCAAATTAGTGGGATAATTCATGGGATATGCTTGAAGCAGAAAATATAAAGTTTTAAATATCAGCGTGGTAACTCTGCAAGGAGAATCCCAGGCGGATCACCAAGAAAATGAGGGCCTCCAAAATTGAGACACCCTCATTTCTTAAAACAATATTTCCAATCCTACTCCCGCAAAATTTTACTAGTAATTTATAAGTTCACAATCTTTTACTACACACCTCTTGATCTTGCTATTTTCAATAGAAGATTGTACTTTTGCCATCATTTTATCAGTTAATATTTTATACATATGGCCTTTATACACAATTTATTACTCATTCTGGGACGTGGAATAGGACAAGTGATGCTTCAGAATAATGCGTTATCCGGATTATTAATGCTAATCGGAATATTTCTAAACTCATGGCAAATGGGAATACTAGCAGTCTGCGGTAATATAATAAGTACACTGACAGCCCATTTTTCGGGATATAAGCATGATGATATTAAAAATGGATTATACGGATTTAATGGAACTTTAGTAGGTATAGCAGTTGGCGTATTTCTTCAATTATCAGTAGGAAGTTTAATCATGTTAATTATCGCTTCGGCCCTTTCCACATGGATTGCCTATTTTTTCAGTCAGCAACGTTTGCTCCCTGGCTTTACTGCTCCTTTCATTCTTGCTGTATGGGGAATGCTGGGAGTTTGCAACTGGCTTATACCAGATTTACTATTAGTTTCCGATACGGTTATTGATACCACACAGAATATTAATTATTTCCAAGCCTTCTGTTTAGGTATAGGGCAAGTCATGTTTCAGGGAAATACAGTTCTAGCCGGATTATTTTTCCTTATAGGCATTTTGATTAATTCTCGAAAGGCAAGCCTCTATACTATCTTGGGAGCACTTCTCCCTATTCCCCTAGCCATTTTACTTGAAGTGGATGCTACAAACTTAAATGCCGGGCTAATGAGCTATAATGGTGTATTATGTGCCATAGCCTTAGGAGGAACAAACTGGAAAAGTGGCGTATGGGTAGGATGCTCTGTCTTACTGTCCACTGTATTACAGATTCTAGGAATGAATTGGGGTATCACTACCTTAACCGCTCCCTTTGTTATATCTGTATGGATCATAATAATGATACAGAAAGTGATAAAGACGCAGAATACCTAAATTAGTCTTCAAATAAAAGTTATTATTATCTGTTTTACCCTCGCATCCTCCCCCTTGCGTCAATCTCCTTATTCATCGATATTTCAGGCGTGAAAGTAGAGAAGTATCACCATTTTTCTTTTAAGGAAAAAGATGAAAGAACAGAAACCGTACATCAGCTACTACAATTCACTTACCAATACGGATAAAGTAAATTAAAACGATTCGAAGGGTTAGGAAAGACAATGTACAATAAAATACTCAATGCACTCAACACAAATTTTATAGCTTTTTTAGCGAAGATAGAAATATTATTTTATCACCTGAGATAGCAGTTTTTATACAGTGAACGCTACACCATAATGCATCAAACTAAAAAATAGTATCCAAACTCTTTTTAGTTCAAAAAGTTTGGATACCTTAATATTTACAGTGAAAATACTATTCATAAAGTTTCACTTATTTTTGAGTAATTCTATTTTTTCTCTCTCGCTTTGCAACA
>OGXN01002990.1_pt1 | contig 10566 bp, 9 predicted proteins | sample 1576281 | NCBI WGS metagenome assembly OGXN01 (sample SAMEA3541494, study PRJEB24748) | human gut metagenome | biome: human gut; feature: human-associated habitat; material: faeces | place: China | collected 2012
ATACCATTAGTAATTTAATCACTGATATTTAAGTAATACTGTACTAGCAGATGGAAATATAGTCTGTGTTGGGCGCATAGATCGTCAGATTAAAATAAGGGGTTTTAGAATTGATACAGGGGAAGTAGAAGTATCTTTATCAAAATATGGAAGATCTGTGTGTTTATGAGCGAGGTCGTTTCCCTATAATCAGCGCGATGCTTCCCTAAAATCATCATTGTCAGATGATTATAATTATTCATTCATGCCTTGATTGTTCTCATCAATACATTGCTGGAAAGTCAAGGATTTTAACCGCGATAGCGGCGCATATGCGTCCTTGAATTTTCAGCAATGTATTGATATGCTTCATTTGCGCATGAATATACAACGCTGATTATAGGGAATAGACACGCTGAAAATAGGGAAAATTGCTTGCAAGAAAACAAGCTGTGGTTACAGTAGAACAAAATCAGCTAAATGATGACATAATTGTTGCATTTGTTATTTCTAATTTTTCAAAAGAAGAAATATACGATGCAATAAGGAAACAGCTTCCAGACTATATGATTCCGTCAAAAATGATATATCTGGAGGAAATCCCATTAACAGTGAATGGAAAAGTAGATTATAATCAACTTCACGATATCTTTATAGAAGATTTGAGTAATGGAACATATATACCGGCTAAAAATGAGTTCGAGGAGAAAATTGTTTCAGTAATCGCAGAAGTGTTGAAATTGGAAAAATTTGGGATAAACTGGAATTATATTGAAAAAGGTGGGAATTCAATAAATGCGATACGTGCAGTGTCAAAAATCAATGAATTGGGATTAAAATGTTCTGTCAGAGATCTTCTGTTATCTAGGGATATTGGCGATTTTATACGTATAATAACTACAAGACAAGATACAATACCACAGGAAAATCATAACTATCAAGAACTGCTGGGAAAGTTGAGAACTGAGTATGGTAGTGGGATAGAGACGGCTGCTCCAATTACTCCAACGCAACGCTATATGTATAAAGCATATAAGGAACATAAAATAGGGGACAATTTTCTTCAATATGTTTATCGGATTAATGGAAGGTACAGCTATGATTTACTATATAGAACAATTTCTTTGTTGCCATTGCAATATGATTCACTATCGTCCAGGATTATAGAATTTGAAGGGGATGTGATTCAAATCATATCTACGGATAACAAGATACCGGTGAAAGAAATCAAGGTGTTGTCAGATGAAGAAATGAAAGAATACATGAGGCGGGATGTCCTAAGATCGTTTGATGTTAAAAATGAAAATCTGATTCGATTTACCGTTTTTATATTTCCAGATGATACTGTTAAATTATTGTGCAGTGTTTCACATATGATAGTCGATGGATGGAGTATGGATTTATTAATAAATACGATAGACAGAAATTATCAATTAATGTTATCGGGAACGAGTATTGATGAGTTAACAGACATGATTACTGTAATCCCGCATCCGTCCATTACATCATATAATTGGCTTGTCTGCCAAAAAACGAATCAGGAATCTATGGATTACTGGAATGCATATTTTGCTGACAGTGAAGCGGCTGTTATGACAATTACGCATGATAATGCCGAAAAAAGTAGCTTTTATTGGGAAATAGTTTCTTATATTAATGAAGATGATTGCATTTATATAAGACAAGTGTGTCACAGACTCGGAATTACAGAAAATACATTGTTTGAATATGCCTTTGCATATTTACAAAGACAGGAAGATATTTAAAAAAGGGAAGATATTTTGTTTACAAAGGTGGTTTCTGGACGGGATTTGATGATGGAAAACATAGAGAGTATGGTAGGAACGGCCATCAATATCATTCCGCAACGCATCAGATTGACGAATAAGATAAAAAAGGATATCCAAAGTGTTTATGCGCATAATGTAAAAAATATGCTATATGACAAAATTGATTTTTATCAGTCAGATATTTGCGGGAGAAAACTAATGGATGAAATTCAAACAATGATAGTTTTCTACAACTATTATGATACGTATACCACAAAATTTGAGTATGAATATGATAAAGATCAAGATGACATAGACCTATCACTTTATGTTGATTCATTGCAAAATAAGTATAGGCTGTACATGACATGCAAAAAGGCCTCGTATTCAAAACAAAGGGCCGAACATTTGGTGGAGTCATACATTAAAATTGTCAGGAATATTGCGGATGAACTCAGTAATAATTTATGAAGGTTCTGAACTATTATCAGTCGAGGAACGATTACATTGCAAGGAAATAGTATCTTTTTTTGGACCACAATATAACTTAACATGTAAAATAGATAAGACGGAACATGATGTTGCTATTTTACTGTTGCTGATATTGTATTGCAAAGATAATTTTCGTGATTGTGTTAAGACAATCAGAGAGATACGATATGATGAACTTATGGTGCCACGTTCATCAAGGTGTCATAGGTAAGCGCTCAATAAAATAATGGCTATCTTTTTGTAAAGCATCCAGCTATAGTTAAAGCAAACTGTTCCAACTTCAACTTTTTGATTTGATCCGGCATCTCTGCTGTATCATTTCTGACCAGGGCATCAGTTCTTCTATACCTTCGGGCTCATCTTTGTAGTCCGGCATATAGAGCAGTACGGTCTCCAGATACGCGTAGATGTTCAGATTGTTAAGTTTTGCAGTCTCCGCCAGGCTGTAGATGATGGAACTGGCCTGAGCACCCTTTACGGTATCATGGAACAGGAAATTTTTCCGTCCTACCGCATAGGGACGGGCGATGTTTTCTGCGATGTTATTCGATATGGAGCACCTTCCGTCCAACAGGTAGTTCTCCATGTATGGCTTCTGGTTCTTTGCATAGGTCACCGCTTTGGCAAGACGGCTTCCTCCCACTGGGTTGACGGTTTCAAGCCATGACCAATAAGCCTTCCATATGGGAGGCTCGGTCTCCAGCCGCTTCGTTTTCCGGGTCTCCGCATCAAGGTCCACATACTCTTTTTCCAGTTCGAATAACTGGCTGCAGTAATCAAAGCCAATCTCTGCAGGAGTCTTATCCGGGGTCTTCTTCGATTCCCCAGGAAGTGCGTCATGCCAGTACCGCCTCATGTGGGCAAGACAGCCGCACCGGATGACATCTTTCAGTTTATTGCAGCCGCCGAAGCCGTCGCAGGTAAGGTATCCGGAAAATCCTTTCAGGAACTCCTCCGCATGGTATCCGCCCCGGCTGGGCTGATAATCGTACAAGCGGATCGGCGGCAGCCCGTCGTTCCCAGACCCATACAGCCACATATAAGACTTGGACTGTGCCGTTTCCCCGTTCTCCTTTAACACCTGGCAGGGCGTTTCGTCCGCATGGATGATGTCCCTCTCCAGCAGATGGTGGCGGAGCTGCTCATATACCGGCCCCATATAGTCCATGCCGCACCGAATGACCCAGTTTGCCAGCGTTGCCCTCAGAATCTTTACGCCCAGCTGTTTCCAGTCCGCCTCCTGACGGTAGAGCGGGATACTGTTCACATACTTCTGGTACATCACATAAGCGACAGTGGATGGAGAAGCAAGGCTGTGCTTGAGCAAGGGACTCGGTGTTTCGGCTCCAACGATAACAGAAGCGCCGTCTTTCTTACATTCCGGGCAGCCAAGGACTTCCTGGACATACTGGATCCGTTCCACTTTTGCCGGGATGATCCGCAGTTCTTCACGGACGACTTTTTTACCGATGACTTCCATCGGGGTATTGCAGTATGGGCAGTTCCTATCCTCATCCGGCACCGTGCAGGGAACCTCCACTACAGGGAGTCCCGCCAGAATCTCTTCCCTGGTGGCTTTCGCCTTCTTTGTCTGGCTTTTATACCCGCTGACAGCCTCCTCCAGCGTTGGTTCCGGAACGGAAGGGTCCGCCTCTGCTTCCGCTTCATTGAACAGATCCATCTGTCCGGGGAACACATCCGTTTTCGTCCTTTCGCTGGAAGACGCAGACAGCTTTTTCTTCAGATACTCAATCGTTTCGTTGAGGTTCGCAATCGTCTGGTTCAGCTGAGCGGTCTGTTCCTCATGGCTTTTCGTCAGCTGTTCGATGGTAAGCCGCTGGCTGTCCACCAGCTGGCGCAGGGATTCAATTGTCTCTTTCTGAAGCTTGATGAGCGCTTCCATTTCTGACTGCGGCATCGGGTACCACCTTTCTTTTCCTGGTTCCCATTATACCAGAAATCCCGCAGGGAAGCGAATTTCACACCGCACGGTCTCCGTCATTCTGACGAAGCGAAAAAGTGGAAAACCGCTGGCTTCAACAGAACCTATTCCATGAAAAACAGCATGTTTTCCACATAAAGACAGCGAGTCCGGAAAAACAGAGACGGTTATCCTCCAATCGTCGCAGCGGCTCTGTCGACATGTGGATAAGTTCCCCATGGAGCTGTTCCGGATGCATAAGGGCAGAAAAAATTTTCTCCCTTTTGCACAAAAATCAGAAGTCCTTCTTTTTCACGGGGCGGATCGCCTTGGGCTGGTCGATAGAAAGCCCCTCCAGGAGCCAGCGGTATTCCTGCCGGGTAAGGTTCCTTACTTGGGAGGAATTCCTTGGCCACTGGAAACGGCCGTTATCCAGTCTTTTATACAGAAGGCAGAAGCCATCTTTTTCAAAATGCAGCGCCTTGATCCGGTCACAGCGTCTCCCACAAAAAAGGAACAGGGAATTGCTGTAGGGCTCCATTTCATAGGTATCCCGGATGATGGCCATCAATCCATCAATACTTTTTCTCATGTCGGTGTGCCCCGTTTATCCTATTGTTAGGGAAAACGGGGTTATCCTCTCGATATTTTTATCCTCATCTTTTTGAGAAGGCATTGATTTTAAGGCATTTTTTCAGAAAAATATGAGGATAAAAAGTCATATGCGATAATGAAATCACAATAAAATCGGAAGGATGTGATTTCATGAATTACGACGAAACCGTAAACAAAGTAATGATACTGCTGAAAGAAAAGGAGATATGTTCAAGTAGCCGAAAGTCACACAGAGATTGCTATGAGTCCCTCAGGCTTTTTATAAAGCAGAGAAATGAGGAGTATTCAGATTGTATTCGTGAAGGTTGGATATCTGAGATCAAAACTGAATTACCACGGCAAAGATGTGCCATATGGATACAGTATGTTTACCAGTTGGAGGAGATGGACTCCACAGGGACTGTTTCCGACCGCAGACTTTATCTTAATCAGTCAAACTATGACAAGCTGCCTTTATTATGGAGAAAAGATCTTGACATATATCTGGATGATTGTAGTAAACGCTATACAACTCGTACATTAGAATTAACCCGTATTTACTGTTCTTCAGGCTTATTCTTTCTGGATGATATCGGGGTTCATGCTATTACGGAGGTCACCTATGACTCGATTATAAAACTGACAAAGACAAAAATGTATTGTTCTGATGATACAAGAGCCGTGATACTGAATAATACTGCGCGAATGATCAGGTTTTATGGTGAAAAGGGACTTTGCCCTATGAGCTATGTTCTTGTTTTTGATTGCCAGATATTTCCTCATATCGGATTACTGTCGGATTTCTCTGATGAAAGTCTTACAGTGCTCCGGAATATAACGAGTGTAGCCATGTCGGTGGACAGTTTCTATAATTCAATCGTACCTTTTATTGAACTTTTAGAAACTCATGGATATGTTGGGACAACTTTGAAACTTGCTAAACATGCATTGACTGCATTGTATCTTTTTCTTGATATGAATCAATTAGGATTTCATCAAGATATCATGTGGATCTGGTTCGCAGAAATCAGAAAAACAATGGGGACTTCATGGCTCCACTGGAGGCGTGTTCTGAAATTTTATGAAGATTATACCCTTACTGGTGATATCCATCCGAATGGTAAGTACAGATACCAGCCTATCAGTTTCGATAAACTGCCATTATGGTGCAGAGAGCCAATAGAAGGTCTTTTGGAACAGAAAAGACGTGAGTTTCGAGAGCCAGGTACAATCGATAGTTACATGTATTCCTGTACCCGTTTTTGTATGTTTTTGCTTGATCATGGCTATGAAAGTTTCAAGAATCTTTCATTCGCTGTTGTAAAAGATTTTTCATTACATGATGAGCATGCCACTTTTGCGGGAAGAGCAGGACGCTTTGTCATTGTAAGGGCATTTCTTCGTTTTCTTGATGAAAACGGATATACAGATGTACACAAGCTGGATCTATGTTTGATGACCGGTACCGCTCCGTGCGATAAGATCATTGATGTATTATCTGATGAGCAGATTCAAAGAATTCATACATTCCGTACAGAACATAATACCCCTGTAGAACTTCGTGATATTGCGATAGTATTACTTGGTCTGCGGATGGGAATGAGGGCGTATGATGTTCTTTCTCTCCGTTTTCAGGACATAGACTGGAAAAAACGACAGATTTCAATAATCATGAAAAAAACCAGGACTCAGATCACCCTTCCCATGCCTGTTGAAGTGGGCAATGCGTTATATCTGTATATAACCAAAGGAAGACCCCGGAATAATAGCGGATACATTTTCATAAGGTCAAAAGCTCCTTATGGAAAACTTACAGGTAAGATATGTACCAAAGCGCTTTGGCGTATCCTTCCTGAACGAAAAGATGTAAAAGGCGGCGGTTTTCATGCGACCCGTAGGACATCTGCCACGAATCTCTTGCGGAACCATGCAGGGATTGATGATGTAATGGATGCACTTGGACACCGTGATTCCACAAGTGTCATGAAGTATCTGCTTCTGGATGATGAAAGAAGCAGGAAATGTGGATTATCACTGGAGAGTACAGGGCTCCTTTTGAGAGGAGGGCTGGCATGAAGATGGGTGAATACCAGTTCAAAAGCTGTTTCGCACCATATCTTGAAAAGTTTATAAGCGAAAAACGGGCTGTAGGTTTTATATATGAAAGCGAAGAATGGAAACTGAAACGCTTTGATGCCTTTTGCATAGAAAGCGCAGTTACAGAACCTTGCTTAAGCAGGGATCTTGTAAAGGAATGGGGGACATTGCGTGATGGCGAAGCTCTTGCCACATGCTCTTCCAGGACATCTGTACTACGGCAGTTTGCGCTGTTTCTGACTTCACTGGGTATGGAAGCATATATTCCATCAAATTTCTACAAGGCAGAGAAAAACGTAGTTCACATCCTGTCAGAAGCTGAAATAAAAGCGTTCTTTGAAGCAGTTGACGATTGTGTTCCTGCTATAAAAGCGACAGGATTTCATAGATTAGTTACCGAGTATAAAGTGATCTTTCGGCTTATCTATTGCTGTGGTCTGCGTATTTCAGAAGCCAGGAAGCTGTATTGGAAGGATGTGGATCTTCAATACGGAACAATCCATATATATCAGTCGAAAGGTCACAAAGACCGATTGATCTACATGGCCACAGATCTGACTGAACTGTTACAGGCATACGCTAAAGTGCTGCGCGATAAATACCATTGTCTGTCAGACTGGGTTTTCCCAGCGCGGGAGACAGATAAGTGCCTCAGTGTTGGTACAATCGATAAAAAGTTTCGTGATTTCTGGGCATTAACACCTTTTGCAGAATCATGTGACAAGGCTCCGACAGTCCATTGTCTTCGCCATGCTTTTGTAGTTAAAAGAATGAATCTGTGGATGGAAGAAGGGGTTCCTTTAAAAGAAATGCTCCCCTTCCTCAGCCGGTACCTGGGTCATCAGAGCCCGGATGAAACATTCTATTATTATCATCAGGTTGCTGAAGCATTCCGTATCATCAGGGATAAAGATGAAACTGGAAGATATGTGATCCCAGAGGTAAATGCTTATGAATAGAAAAAAATCTCAGAAAAAACTGTTTTTTTCGAAGACCCTCGAATTTCTTGAGCATTATCTCCCGGATCAAGTATTAAAAAGTAGAAACACGGTTGAAACATATCGGGATGCATTGACAGTTTTCAGGCGATATGTAACAGATATCAGGCACCTGTCGATACGGTCATTCGGGTTTGAAGACTGTACACATGATTTTTTATTGTCATACATAGAGTTCCTAAAACAAAGTGGTAATGCTGAAACAACATGCAACAACAGGTTAGCTGCAATCAGAGCATACCTATGGTATGCTGCAGACAGTGATATTTCCCTGCAGACAGTAGCTTTGACAGCATCGAGAGTTCCTTTTCTCAAAGTACCTAAGCTGACACGGGAGGTGATATCGGAAGAAGCTCTTAAAGCATTACTTACAGCACCACCCCACACAAAGATTGGTCAACGGGATCAGCTGATTCTGATACTGCTTTATGATTCTGCCATTAGAGTCTCCGAATTATTATCCCTGGATGTATCTTCTGTAAATCTCAATGCGGAAATACCATATCTGAGGATATATGGAAAGGGTGATAAAGAAAGAATCGTTGCTATCACAGAAAAAACAGTCCGTCATTTAAAGAATTATCTGAACCTCTATCATCCAACAATCATTCCTGACCTGCCCTTGATCTATACAATGATCAAAGGCCGAAAAGACAGGATGTCTGTAGGAAATGTAGAACGCATCATAAAAAAGTATGCGTCTCAGATACGGTCACAGTACCCAGATTTTCCAGAACACTGCTATCCACACATGCTGCGTAGGACGCGTGCAACAAATCTATATCAGGATGGAACAGAACTAGAGCTTGTTTCCAGGATACTGGGACATTCTTCGACAGAAACAACACGAATCTATGCTGTCCCTTCTATAGAAATGATGCGAAAAGCAATGGAGACAGGAAGTTTATCAACGGATGAGAAACCATTGTGGCCAGATGATGAAGAAGAAATGGCACGTATCTGTGGGTTAAGATGAAAAATGTTATCCTCATCATTTATGATGTAAAAACGCTCAAATACAGCTATTCTCAGAAATGATGAGGATAAAAATATCATAAGAATAACCCCGTGACCAGGTAAAATTTCGCCACACCAGACAGATCGCCTAACACAGCTGGCGCAGGGCAAGCAAAGTATTGCGGATCACTTCAGCTCCAGCCTGTTCGTGGATCTCGATACGGACACCCTGCATCTGAAGGCGGATCGACGGCATAGATAAAGGAGCTGTTTCAGCAGGATCCTGTTCCGTCTTCCAAAGTGGGAGCTGGACTACTTCCTGTTTTTGCACAGCCGTATCTGCTGCTACCGGGATCTCACAGGCTTTTTTGCGCAGAGCCCGGATATGATAGTAAAACGTGCTGACGGGAATCCCGTTTTGTATGCACCATTGGCGGTCAGTAAGGCCACTGGCCCTGCACTGTGTGATCAGTTCCAGCCATTGCTCATTGTTTGAAGTTGTACTCATTTGATTCATATCCTCCAATGTGAGACTTTAGAGTAATCAGGTACACCAAAAGCGACAGAAGCTGAGAGATTGAAGCATAGCTTTTGTGAATCTGAGAACCAGATATGAAGTGAATTACTCCAAGTATCTGAAGTATCTCACAAAAGTTGGAGTTTTGCTATCCGGTCGATTATAAAGCGCTTACTTTCTATCTACTACCTGAATCTTCTTAATTCAGAAATGTTGACATAATTCGACAATTGTCTCCACATTTGTTGAGTGAATAATAATGATGGCGGGAAGGTATACTCCTCCCCCAGCGGAAACGATATAATCAACTTTACTCATCACTTTGCTCTGCTTGATATTCTAATTCTAACAAATATTTATCGTAATCTGACATAAATAATCGATCCTGAACAATACGATATTTTTCAAACTCAGTCTCTGCATGAAGCTTTGCCTGCTCTGCACTGACTTTTCCCGGTCCCATCAGCAGTTCATTCCCATTAAACTCCAGGAATCCGTCAAGGCGCTTTGCCCAGTCCTCCATACTCATCGGTATCCTTCGTTCGGCCTGTAACTCCGCATAGTCAAGATAAAGTGAAACGATTCTCTCCAAATAGGACATTTCCTTTTCGCTCAGATAATTCTTAGCAACAGTAACATCTGCTTTGACAATTTTCCCATCTGGCGCTGATTCCCACGTTGTCAGGCCCATATGTTCTTTTTCGGCATTTGCACGCTCTACAATCAATTCCGCTGCTGTATGCCGATGTACGGCCCAATGCATCTTATTCTGTACCATTTTGAAAAACAGTTGGGTCGTTTCAGATTTGGGGTCATAATCGGCACTACATTCGGCATATACATCAGTGATTTTTTGATAATATCGGCGTTCTGAAGCACGTATTTCCCGGATGCGTTCTAATAAATCATCAAAATAATCTTTGCCAAAATGTTTTCCTTGTTTCAATCGTTCATCATCTAACACGAATCCTTTGATTATCATTTCTTTCAAAACAGATGTCGCCCAAATTCTGAATTGAGTGGCTTGGTAACTGTTCACACGATAGCCTACGGCAATGATTGCATCCAAATTATAGAACAATGGTGTCCGTTCTACGTCTCGTTCTCCTTCTGATTGAACTATCCCAATTTTTCGGATAGTTGCCTCTTTGGTAAGCTCGCCTGATTCATAAATCTGCCCAAGATGATAGTTGATAGTGCGCACATCTACTCCAAACAAATCAGACATACGCTTTTGTGACA
>OGXN01003003.1_pt1 | contig 10514 bp, 6 predicted proteins | sample 1576281 | NCBI WGS metagenome assembly OGXN01 (sample SAMEA3541494, study PRJEB24748) | human gut metagenome | biome: human gut; feature: human-associated habitat; material: faeces | place: China | collected 2012
GCTTTTTTTTCTATTTCTTTCCGTATAGCATTCAAGCACTTCTGTCATTTTTTTGCCTTTATTGATACGATTTTCTCCTTACTCTTCACTTATTCGTAAGAGATATTATCCAGCACTTTTATTCCCTCTTTCCGAACACCTGTCTCAAACAGATTCTTAAACGATTCTACCGACAATGAAGTGGACGGTTTAAAATCTGAAGAATTCATATACGCCAGCAAAGCGGCATAGAATTGTAATCCTTCCGGTGTGTCACGTACCGCTTCCAAGTCGGACATACAAAGCAGTAATTTACTGCCCTCTACATTCAACTCCATCAATAAGCCGAGTTTATGATTTCGTTCCACATTGTCAATTACCTGCACAATAGGGCGGTATTCTTTTGGCATACCATCCAGAATAAGCGGATAGCTATGTTTGATAATTGGATACCACTGCCAGTTCGTATGGTATTCGGTCGGGAAATCATCGAATACCGGATGCTCGGGATTGGTCAGAATCCCCAATGTACCAGGTGAAGCAGGTTTCTTGATGCGGTCACAGATACTTTTGAACATACGATAATTCCAATAGTCGGTCTGGAACAATCCTCCCACTGTTACTTCTTTACAGTCTTCCTCACGAGGCATCAACAATACCTTTCCACCTTGCTTTAAGGCATTCAGCACATCATCCGTTAGTTGGCGGGCAACTACAACATTACCTGCCTTCAATTGCTTCTTTGCAGGATATATCCATAGCGGATAACTATTCTGATAGGAAGTTCCGGATACTTTCAAAAGTAATTCGGCTTTATACGCTTGCTCCACATCGGGCAATGTCAAACGAATAGTTCCGGCAGTCAATAATCCTAATCCCGATGGAATAGCCATCTTACCTTTGCCAAGGCTTTTCTTCCCATTTTTGAGTTCCCATGAAATACTTTTTTCGTTCAATGAAGTTTCTCCATAATTGGCAATCTCAACAGTACCTGCGAATGATTCACCGCCTGTCCAACAGAATTTGGCAGTTGTCAATAAAGGAACCACTTCACTACAGAATTCTCTCCATTTCTTCGGTTCAACCAATCCTTTACTATCCATAAAAGCATCCAGAATACCAACATAAGCCGACCCCTGTCCCGGATAATCCTGTAAATCGAGTAACTGAAAACCAGCCATCCGTTTGGAACGGAGATTCATTTCAATATCTGCCCGGTAAAGTTCCACAGACCATGCACCCGATGCTTTAAAAAAATCATCCGCCTGCTCCAGCATGCCGGCTTTCTCCAAGCGGTCACGAAACACTTCAAAATTCCAGGGAGCTAAGACTCCTGTATATTTCTTCATCTCCTCATAATTCGGGTAAGTTTGAAACTGTCCGGTTTCATGTCCGATCACCGGAACAGGAGATTTTTCCAGAGCCTCATCAAAGTTCATTACCGAATTAGGATAGGTATTATTAAGATAGCCACCTTCTTCCGCATCTGCGAAAGAGAAAGAAGCACGAGCATGAGTAGAATAACCCTCACCACTGCCTACACGACAAGTTACCAGAAAATCCTCACCCGGAATATGTCCTCGTGAGCCTAAAAAGATATTCGAACCATACGTGTATAGGTGCCTCGGCTCTATGGAACGGAAACGATCTACAAACTCTTTCATCACATCGATGTCACCTCCCAGCTCATTTCCCAAGGCAAAGAGTACAAAAGAAGCATGGTTACTATATTCACGCATGATATTCTCTCCATCTTTCATCAGAAAATCCATCAGCTCGGCAGATTCTTTCTTAAACCCTCCCCAGATAGGTAATTCCGGCTGCAAGTAAATACCCTCCAAGTCCGCAGCTTCAAAACACGCAGTAGGTGGGCACCAAGAATGAAAACGACAATGATTCAATCCATATTCCTTACAAATCCTGAAATAACGACGCCATTGTTCCAAGTCCATCGCCGTATGGCCCGTCAAAGGGAATACACAGGCATCATGTTTTCCCCGAAGAAATGTTTTGGCGCCATTGATAGTGAAATGCGTCTCTTCAGTCTTAAAGTCGCGCAAACCGAAACGAACTGTTTTCTCGTCTATGCCATTTATCTCTGCTTTCAGTTGATATAGAGCCGGCTGAAGGTCACTCCACAATACAGCATTATCTCCCAACTGATAAGTGAATTCATATTCCTTGCTCCCCTCTTTCAAATCATATTCTGCAGATCTGGCTTTATGCTTTTTGGCAGTATTGAAAGCAGAAGCTGACAACTGCAGTTTCTTCCCACCAATGCCTGAAGAATTGGAAAGAGTTATTTTCACTTTTACGGAGCGGTCTTCTACTTGAGGAAAAGCCTGAATGGACTCAATAAACAATGGATTCATTGCCTGCAATTCCATCCGTCCGATAATACCGTTCCAGTTTGTCTGGGTAGATTCCGTACAAGCGTGAGAACTTGAACGAATCTGCCCGGGAATACTTTTTCCGTTATCTACACGAATAGTCAGCTTATGTGAACCGGGAGCCAGGAAGTGAGTGAGATTAAATTCCTGTGGGGTAGATAAATAGTTGCATTTACCCACTTCCCGACCATCGATCCACACGGTTGTCGGACGAGTACGTTCCAGAAACAACACGATATGCTTTTCTTTCCAGTCGGCTGGTATTTCTATATTCCGGCTATACCATGCCGCACCTTCATATTTATAATATCTGGACAAATAAGTGGTCTCCGACTTGTTGGTATTCTCTATTCCTTTTCGATTTGAATCTGTTGTACCGGGTAAAGTCACAGTTTCTGCAAAATCCATGTTCCACAGTTTTTCCTGTTCTCCCTTGCCGTGAGGGTCCAATGCAAAACTCCACGTTCCGCTCAAATCAATCATTTTGCGCAAACCTGATGTCTGCGCCCATGATGTACACAAAAAAACAAATAATAATAAAAGAGTTCCAGCTAATCGATTACGCATAACTTTATTCATAATATATGATTTAATGTCCTTAATTTATCTGTTTACAAAGATAGGACGGAGAACAAACCACAATGACAAATCCCGTACAAAAAAACAATAATATCGTAAAAGATACTGTGTATCATCCCTTTTATATCACTATCAGCATGATAATGTCCTTGCCTGACTGATAAAATACACAAATAGTTTTTTCATAGCTTCATCCCCTTCCACAGCCTGCAACTCCGGGTGGAACTGAACACCCCAAATATGTTCGGAATCAGATTCGATTGATTCTATGACTCCATCATCAGCGAAAGCAGATGCCTTGAATCCACAAGCCAATTTCTTAACGGCTTGATGATGAATGGAGGAGACTTTCAAACTTTCCTTGCCTGTAACAGAATACAATTTTCCGGTCCTCAAACATCGCACATTATGCTGTAATATCATAAACGCATCCGGTGACCGATGATTAATTTCCGAGGGATATTGAGCAGGCAAATCCTGATATAATGTTCCACCAAAATAAGTATTAATAATCTGCATTCCCCGACAAATACCTAAAACGGGAATTTGCCTTTCGGATGCTAAGCGCAGCAAAGCATAATCAAAGTCATCCCTATCCCGGCAACATTCTCCACATTCAGGAAGAGTCGATTCTCCGTATATCACAGGCGATATATCTCCCCCACCTGTCAGGAGTAAACCATCAATAGAAGAAACCACAGATTGTAAAATCTGTACATTGTCGGTAAACGGAAGAATAAAAGGGATGCCGCCCGCTTGAAGGACAGCATCCACATATTTTCTTTTCACAGATATTCTTCCCGGAATATCAATTTCAGTAGAAATACCAATAACAGGAATTTCTCTTTTTATCATTCTCATTGTCTTTTATCAACTTAATCCACAGCCTGTAGTTGTAAAGCCAAACTTGAATATTCACTTTTCAGCAATGATTTTAATGCAATGCCTTCTTCCATCAATATCTTTCCACTAATGATTTTACCATTCAGGTCACAAGGTTTGCTACTGTCCACAGGTGTCAAATCTACCAAACGATAATTCTTCGACGGATCCAATCCATTCATACAAACCTTCGGAATAACCATATTGATGAAATGAGAAATCTTATATGCATAAAAGACCGCCTTATTCTTTTCGGAAGTGACATACATCAGAGAGGATACTCCTTTATTATCGTATGGAGACACCAACCGATACAAATCACCGAACTGAACCACAGGACGAATATCTTTATACGCTGCAATAGCACGCTTGGCGAATGCCTTATCAACATCATTCATGTCCTTCGGCTGAATTTCCATTCCCAATCGCCCGGACATTGCCACATCAAAACGGAATTTCAATGGAATACGGCGTCCGGTCTGATGATTCTTGTCCGCACTTACGTGAGATGCCATAGCAATAGCCGGAAAGAAACCGGAAACTCCCCATTGCATATAAATTCTTTGCAAAGCATCCGTATCATCACTCGTCCAGAACTCATCAAAATACGGAAGCAATCCATAATTGACGCGGGCACCGCCACCAGCACATAGCTGCATCACGAGTTCAGGATACTTGGCACGAATACGCTGAAGTACTTTCTGTAAACCCCTATTATACTCAATATAGAGATGTGATTGCTTGTTTTTTGGTAAGTAGGAAGAACCATAATCCAGCAAACTGCAATTATCATCCCATTTCATATAGGAAATTTCCGGATAGTTCGTCATCAAATTATCGACCACTCCAAAAACAAAATCCTGTACTTTCGGATTAGTCAAATCCAGAACTACCTGCGTTTTGCCACGCCCGGTAGATAAAGGACGGTTATCAATTTTCAGAATCCAGTCCGGGTGCTTTTCGAACAGTTCGCTCTTAGTATTCGACATTTCCGGTTCAATCCAGATACCGAATTTTATATGATGCTTCCTGGCAGACGCAAGCAATCCTTCAATACCTTCAGGCAGTTTTTCTTTGCAGACTTCCCAATCACCCAAACTACTGTTTCCACCATTACGGGGATATTTATTTCCAAACCAGCCATCGTCCATGACAAACAACTCTCCACCCATGGCAGAGAAAGCTTCCATCATCTCATCCATCCCTTTTTGGTTCACCTTGAAATAAACACCTTCCCAGCTATTCAACAAGATGTCATGCAGCCTTTCACCCTGATTCATTTTATATTGGCGTGCCCAATGATGAAAAGCACGACTCACCCCACCTTTGCCATTGGTGCTATATGTCATGGCAAATTCAGGAGTGACGAATGTTTCTTTCGGTTCCAATATGTATTGTGAACTTTCCTCATTCATACCGACTATTATATTCAGTGCTGTGTTGCGAACATCCAGCTTCAACTTATAATTACCACTCCAAGCCAAAACGCCCCCAAAGACTTTTCCTGTTTCTTCCTGTGGTTTGCCGTCCAACGACAACATAAAAGAAGGATTATCCGTTTCCGTATTCGCCAGTCCGTCTTTGTTAGCAATCACTTTTTGCCCGTTCGTCAGTTTCTCTTCATCCATCGTATGTTCCGCACCCCAGGCTCCATGAAAATGAGTCAGCCAGTTGTCCCCGCGAAACATCGGCAAATAAGCGGAAGCAAACTGAAACAGTGTTACCGGTTTCTTACCTGCATTGCCAATCTCAACCCAAGTGGTAATTATATCCGTTCCTTTATAAGCCTTATAACATTGTTTCACCCAAACAGGATATATCTTATCTTTCAAAAGAACTTCGGTTATCTCTCCATCCTTGGAAGTGTATTGAGTAACCGCATCTACCGCCAAGTCAAGTGACATATTGCCATCCGGTTGAGTAATAGCAATCGCTTTCTCCCCTACCGTCTGGAGACCGAAAGCGGGATAGCTGTTCGCATTCAATACCAGTCCGGCATCATAGATACTTTGTATCTGCCCGGGAGCAATACTGACTCCATAATATTGCATCTTTGATGGTTCACCTGCATTTGCTGTAATCAACAATGACGTTTTGGACGTCGAAATCAAATAATCTTTAGCAAATAAAGAACTTGATAATAACAAACCAATAGCGGCTATTAAGCTCTGCTTCATATTTATAATCATAGATTTGTTTTTATTATATTGATATTAAGTATTACCTTTTCCTGACCATTAGATGTATTCAACCCAGTATAATATATACTTTTCATAAAATGCAATAATACATATCTGTCAGTGTCTGTTTCTTATTTGTAGTTTTCACTTCTATTTTATTCTTTCCAGGGGTCAATATCACATGTTTCCACTCCAAGATAGAATACCGGTCTGTTTCCACTTTACCACAACTCTTTCCGTTGACAAATAATTCTGCTTCAGGTTGATTGGAAAAGGCTATAATCGTTTGTTGTCGCTGCACACGTATTATGTTACGTTTACCTATTAAATAAATCATAGGATCCTCTTTATTCCAATTCGCTTTATAAAAATAAAAAGCATCTTTTCGCACTTTCCGATCAAATGTAACCAACCCTTTGTCATTAACTCCAGGACGATCACCCTCGGTGCGGTGCGCAGCACCAAAGTCAAACATATTCCACACAAAACTTCCCCAAACGAAAGGACGTTCGGTTATCGCTTTCCAGTTTTCTATATGATAATAAGTTTGCCAATTTTCCGGATGCCACCAACTTGTGGGATTTGTTTTCACTAGCGAATCTTGTTGATGATATATACTTGCGCCGGCACCATATTCACTAATAGCAATACGAATTTCAGGATATTCTTTATGCATCCAGTCCAGCCATTTTCCTAAATCTTGTGGGGTACCACCATACCATCCATCATAGCGGTTCCAGGCAATAAGATCGGTCACAAAGTTTATTTTTCCTGATTGGTTACTGGCAGAAGTGGTGGGGCGAGTAGTATCTTCCTGATGTGCCAGTACATTCAACTCATTAATGTACTCCACCGGATTATCTCCATATTCTGCCAACTCATTAAACAATCCCCAAACACAAATAGAAGGATGATTATAATGCTGACGAATTAATTCTTTAAGCTGTTCTTTTCCATTGGCACGGAAAGACGGTGAATCAACGAAACCCTTATCTTCATACCCGCCAGGACCGATAAAAGGGATTTCAGCCCATACCACTATACCAAGCTTATCCATGAGGTCATAAAAATAAGTAGCTTGAGGATAATGAGCCAGTCGCACGGCATTCACTCCCATTTCCAGCATCAATGCCGCATCCTCTTCGTGATGCTCGGGATGCAAAGCATTACCTATCTCGCTCCTATCTTGATGACGGCATACTCCTCGAAGTGGCAAATGTTCTCCATTCAAGAAAAAACCCTCATCCGGATCTATTCGATAAAAACGAAGTCCCAAAGGCTGTATTACCTGATCTAGTATCTCTCCGTTATGCAAAAGAGAGACTTCTACCTGATACAGAAACGGATCTTGTCGTCCATTCCATAAATGTGGATTATTCAACTCTATCCTCATTTCTTTTTGTGAAACAGAATCAGGATAAAGTGTAACCTTTTCGTTTTTTTCTTTCACTACTTTACCTGCATTCGAGAGAATAATGTTAAGTTCCAGTTCCCGTAATTTGTCACTTCCGTTAGACAAATCAATAAGAGCACGTACACAAGCATATTCATGACTTACGCTATCTTGAATCAGTCGAACGCCCGGAGAAGCATAATCCAAAGGAGAAATACAAATCTCATCGGTAACTAATAAATGCACATCCCGATAAATTCCTCCATAAAAATTGAAGTCTCCGACCAAAGGCATTATATCCAACTGTTCACCATTATTCACTCGTACTAAAATAGAATTGTCCTTTCCATACTCTACTCTATCTGTGATTTCAAACACAAAAGCTCCATATCCTCCTCTATGTTCACCAATATGTTTACGGTTAATAAACACATTAGCTATACTATTCACTCCTTCAAAACGTAAAAAGAGACGTTTCCCTTTCCATTGTGACTGGACAAATAGCTTCTTCTCATAATTGCCAATTCCTCGCTTATAATCTATTTTACCAGATAAGGCATCCTGCGCATTCCAAGTATGAGGTAGATCCACTCGAACTTCCGTACCTTTTTGTACTTGATGAGAAAAACGGAATTTCCACTGATTATTTAGCAGGATATCCTGTCTTTCAGCAAAGACTATCGAACTATAACACAAAAAAGCAACAACAAATGCCCATAAACGATGTTTCATATTTACCAAGACTTAAATTACGGTTTCGAATAGCAATATCCATTAACAAAAACGAATGATTATCTTTAAAGAGCTACTTAAGGTAACTTTCTCAGAAATAATCATTCGTTTATTGAGACCTTACTTCTTAATTACTCTACATTTGTCACCATCTGGTTCTGTGTTATCCAATGTAAACTGATAAGGCCACTGATTGTCAGCCCCCGTATCATAGATTTCTTTGGGAGTAGCAGCCACTACCAGCCAAAGATGTTCCGTATTCTCGGGAACCTGAAGACTTGCAGATCCTATATCTTCTTTGCTTGGCTCGCCATATACACGTGAACCATCTTTCAGCACAGCCAGAAATCCATATCTCCATTGAGCATTATTCGGTTTGTGAATATTATACTCTGAACTGTTTATTATACCTCTAAAATTAACTTTTACTGTAGTTCCGGCCTCCGGTACTGTTAATTTAATACCGTTATATCCATAGTTGCTTGGGCAACGTTCGGGTGAGATCCGATAAGTCACTCCCAATTGAACAAGCTGACAAGTATGCACATTAGCTCCTCTGGCAGCATATGCCATTTCAATACGCGGCAAATCCCAGGTAATGAAACGGGATGCAGCATCATACATTTCTTCATTGAGTTGTTCTTGATTAATGTGAGTCAAACGTTTATAGGTTTTAATAAAGTTGAGTTGGCCCGATTCTGTCTTATCGTCCAAAGTAGTCTCCTGAAATATTCTGCTCATGATTTCCACTCCATGCTTATTCGCCCAATACTCAAACATATACGGGTTATTGTATGCATTGTCATTATGCCCCAATGATCGATGCGTGCCACTAATATAATTCGTAAAATGATTAAATTCCTGATCAATCCATTCCGGAGAACGTCTAAGCAATGTCCATTGCGAAGTCATTTCAAATATCGGGCCAGGGAACCAAGCATCTTTAATACCTGAATCCCACAAGGCCAAATATTGGAAACTGTGAGACACCTCATGATATACCATATTAGGATTTCCCGAATGATGTGGACGAATAGCCAACTCACCTACCGGATAATTTCCTCCTCCTGTAGCACCACCCTCACTATCATTTATCACATACACAATGAGCTTGTATTTATTCGTCACGGATTCTTCCTTATTTCCAAAGTACAAATCATATTTCATGAAGTCATATACTTCCTCCGCCATTTTCAGCAAATCATCCGGATTGAACTTCCGCTCTGCATTTTGTGGATTGGTACCAAATGATTTTTCCCAAAAGAGAGCCACATTGTCGCTTTCTTTCATGTAGTGCTTATTAAATTTGCTGTTTTCGTTTTCAAAAAGTTCAGGTCCGCTTTGTCCGATCATAGTATGTTCCGGAATAAGTAACACCTTTTCTACTTGTGTAAATACAAACCTATAAGTATCATCATTTGCGTTATTAGTTATCACGACTTCACTTTTTTTCCCAGGGTCTTTAGCTGGATTGGCAGCTACCGTAAGAGTAATCTCTCCACTACCACTTTGCTCGCCCGAGGGAGTAGCAGTCACCAAATCTCCACTTACCACTTCCACTTTCCACGTCACTTCCGGTGAAGCTGTAACCGTCAAGTGATAATCTTTACCAGTAAAAGGAGCATTTACAACAACCGGTCGGGTATAATTGCAAACCAAGCTCAAGAAGGTCACTTCAAAAGTAAGTGGCCTTTCTCTCTTTCCGCTATCGTCATCATCGTTACAAGCTGTTGCATTAACTGCTAATAACATTATAGGAAGAATCTTCCACATCCATTTTAAAATATTCATATTTGTTTCTTTTATGATTTGATCTTATAAAATTTATCACTTACCATATATCTTCAACTGTTGAAGGGCAACGCACGGGTAATCACCACTATTATTCCACTTCGTATAATCATAACCCAATATATTCTTTACACTATTGTTACTATAAGTCTTATCACGACTAGATATGAATGACAATCGTACCAAAGTCGCTCCACTCTCTTTCAAACTGTAAAGTGACAATTTGGACAAATCTTCTTCGCTGACACGACCAATCCAAGTTTTGTCTGCAAACGGCAGTTGGTTATCCTCATATTTCAATTCTCCAATCTTCTTCAAATCATCATTACTTGTTCCAGCATAAACAACAATTTCATTAGGAACAGCATTAGGCCAATTCCTCGGCAAATAGTTGAATGAGAATGCTTGGGAAAGAGGTTTATTTGAGAAATCAATATCGAGATACACGCCATATACCGGATCTATTTTAGGATCGTTTTTACCTCCGTTAGGTGACCAAATGGATTGCCAATAATTATTATATGCAAGTAGATTACCTCAAATCCGCAACCGCCCTCATAAGATGACACAGAGGTCAAAAAGGTAGCG
>OGXN01003004.1_pt1 | contig 10514 bp, 11 predicted proteins | sample 1576281 | NCBI WGS metagenome assembly OGXN01 (sample SAMEA3541494, study PRJEB24748) | human gut metagenome | biome: human gut; feature: human-associated habitat; material: faeces | place: China | collected 2012
TAATTATCCGCATATTCGCGAATCATTGCATCATTTTCAGATAATGTGGTAGCCAACACGTTAAAAACATCCATCAATATTTGATTGCCTGCCGCTTGACCATGGCGTTCATTATAATAACGGAAATTCTTTATATTCATTCTAATTAAAGCAAAAGATTCGTTTTTTTCTATAAATTCTTTATACTTCTCAATTAACGATTCTTTATCATCCATATTCCCACTCCCTACCACGAAAGTATAACATACTTATAACCTTTTTTTATTTTTTATGCAAAAAATTATATAAAGACCCCAATAAATTCGAATCATTATGAAACTTACATGGCATAATTTCCGGTTTTGGTACATTTACAGGGATTCTTGCCCAGAATTCATCCATCGCTTTTTTCAATTCTGATATAAATAATGGCTGTAAAGAAATGCCTCCACCAATACAGATACGTTGAGGATCAAACATACATTGCATATTATAGAATTGTTTTGCCAGTTCTCCACAATATTCTTTAAATATACGCCAAGCGTTTTCATCCTGATTTTCTAACATAGTGAATAATGCTTTTCCATCAATATCTTCTTTCAGCTGTTTTGCGTCTTTGACTTTTTTCAATAAGAATGGTACGCCGGCATCATGATGAAAGCTTGCGCCCCATCCCAATGTATCTATATCTTTTGTGATTAAACAGGATATCTCTCCTGAAAAGTTATGTGCACCTTTAAATACTTCTCCATTAATAGTCAAAGAACTGCCAATTCCTGTACCAAATACCACAACCATACCAATTGCGATATCTTTCAAATTACCTTGCCATACTTCCGCAAGTGCTGCACAACGTGCATCATTCTCTAAGGAACAAGGAATTCCATAACGTTTTTGCATTTCCTCAACAAATGCAAACTGTTTCATATATCGTAAAGAACCACCTTCGATGACAATACCACGTTGCGCATCTACAGGCCCTGGAAAAGATACCGCAATCCCTTCATGTTCCTTTTTTATTAACCGGTCCATCACACTCCAGAACTCATCAAATGATGTTAGTGGCGTCTTGATTTTATCTTGTGAAAGAATCTTTCCATCCACATCCATATCTGCATATTTGATAAATGTTCCACCAATATCCATTACACAATAGCTCATAAAAACACCCTCTCTTATATCTCTTTAAGTATAACACGAATGTTGCTTTTTTTACCTGTTTTTCCCTAAAATTAAGTCTTTCATCTGACATAATAAAAGGCTCTCTTGAGGGATTGAGAGCCTGGCATGAAGGTAGGTAATGGAAGCTTATGTTGTGTAAACATGATAGTTATTTTAGGGATGGGGAAACTATCTTCCATTACCAGTTTGATTCAAACAAGCAAGATTTCTGCCTGCGTATATACTATAGCGCATGAATGTGAAATGTGTGTGAACATTTTATGAAAAAATTTATTTTTTATCAAAACCGCCTACTACCGTTGATGTACAAAATAACGCCTCTTATGAAAATTCTCCCCTGCTTTAAAAGGTTTTACGTATAATGAAAGAGGTTTAAAGGAGGAGATGTTTATGAATATTGGTAATTTGGCCGTTACCTCTATGAAAAACGAGAAAAAGAAATATTCTTTTCTGATTGTGAATTTAACCTTCGCAGTCGCTGTTTCAATTATTTTTTCACACTTTGTATGTAATCCAACCCTTGGATTCTCTGGTGCATTTGCACAGGAAATGGTAGCGGATGGCACCTTGCCAATCGTTTATCTGTTTTTGATGGGTACATGTATTATCGTGGTAGCGGTTGCCCTTGTATTTTATGCAAATGAATCCTATCTTCAAAATCAAAAGAAAACCCTTAGTATTATGGCGATGTCAGGCGCAAATTTGGTATCAATCACCAAATACTTTGCGCTACAGCACCTCATCTGTATGTTGTTTGCGATGATCGCAGGTATACTTATTTCATTTATAGGATTGCCCATCGTCAATTTTATATTATCAATTGCGACATCTTTGATCATTCCTATCTTTGCTTATGATATTTCAGCATATGGAATAGGACTTTTGATCATTATGGTAATGTTATTCTTTTTATGGCTGTGTGACATTGGGTATGTATATCGTACTGATAAATTTGAACTGACCAAATCTGTGGCAACAAAACAGCCGATGTAATGCCTGGCAAGAAAATATTTTCTTTATTAGGATATGGCATTCCTTTAATGATGATAATCATGATTCCACCTGTTTTACAATTATATCTTGTGTATATGATCATAGGCATGTTTGGCATCAGTGGTATTTTTCATAATATCCTGCCAGTCATATTTGAAAAATTACAGAAAAAGTATGCGTATGATGCTACAAAATCTATCTTATATTCTAATCTGATAGAAGCTGTAAAATCCAATGGATTCTTAACACGTATGATATCTATCTCCATGATGATTTTAAGTGTTTTATTATGTAGTAATGCACAACAGTCTTTGACGATTACATTTATCGCAATTTCCTTTGTGATTATGATCAGTATGATGCTATTGTGTATCTACAATAATATGACAACCCTAGCCGCAAAACGTACGATACAATACAGTAACCTTGTTTTATTGGGATATGATGAAAAGATGATCAAATCAATCATCAAGAAGGAGCAGTACTGGTACTTTGCGTTATTATTCTTATTACCATTTGTCTATGTGATAATCAGTATTGTGAAGTTTATGATGTATCAGGATATATCAATTATATTTACCATCAGTGTACTAGCTGTATTCATTGTTTTAATTATTCTATGTGAAAAATTATGTGAACTGCCACATGCTGCAGTATTAAAAAACAGGAGGTTTTCATCATGAGCGTATTAGAAGCAAAAGAAGTATCAAAAATATATTGTAAAGGCAAAGAAAATGAAGTTACCGCATTAAATCAAGTATCGTTAGCTGTAGAATCAGGTGAATTTATCAGTATTATGGGACCCAGTGGTTCTGGTAAATCAACATTACTACATGTATTAAGTGGTTTAGATACCATCTCTTTGGGTACTGTGGAGATTAATGACACTGATATTAGTAAGATGGGGGAAGCAGAAATGAGTCAATTTCGCCGAGGACATATCGGTTATGTTTTTCAGAATTTCAATCTGATTGATTCACTTTCTGTACATGATAATATTGCTTTGCCACTGGCTTTACAAAAGGGCGACAAACAGGCAATAGAATCAAAGATTCAGGAATATCTAACATCTTTGAACATTGCATCGGTAAAAGATAAACTGCCAAATGATTGTAGTGGTGGGCAGTGCCAGCGTACTGCGATAGCTAGAGCACTTGTACATGGTCCAAGTATTTTGTTTGCGGATGAACCAACTGGAAATCTTGACTCCGCAAATGCCCACGATGTATTAGAAATTCTTCAGAAGTTAAATTCAGAAAAAAATGTAACCATTATGATGGTAACGCATGATTCTATGGTAGCCAGTTATTCACAAAAGGTTTTATTTTTACGTGATGGCGTAATTGAACATGTCATAGAAAAAAAAGATAAACCACAGACAAAGTATTATGAAGAAATTGCTTCTTTCAATCTAAAAGATCGTATTCATATGATTAAGTAAGCACATAAAGACCAGATAACATATTTGGTCTTTTTTTCATAGATGAGCGCTTTATCTAAATCTTAATTCATATAATTTTGTATCTACAGGCAATTATACGTTGCACATTTTATGAACAGTGATAAAATATAGTAGACTTGGAAAGGACGAGGACTATGCATAATTTTTGGGGACATTTAAGTACCATCACAATTCATAAATGGCGTGTTATGAAACTTTGTTTTCGCTGTGGATTATATAAACAAGGATTAAAACATGATCTTTCTAAATATTCTCCTGTTGAATTTATTCCGGGTGTCCGCTATTTTCAAGGGAACCGCAGCCCGATTAATCGTGAAAAGGAATTACATGGTTACTCTATGGGCTGGCTGCATCACAAAGGCAGAAATCCTCATCATTGGGAATACTGGTTAGATAATGGTGATGAAGCACAGCATGGTGTAAAACCTGTGCGTATGCCTGTAAACTATGTAGTGGAAATGTTTTGTGATCGTATTGCCGCAAGCCGGACATATATGAAGGAGAAGTATCATGATGCGAGTGCTTATGAATATTTTATGAATGGCTATGATCGTGTTATGATGCATCCAGAAACAAAAGATTTATTACAATCTTTACTGGAATATCATCGAGATCATGGATTAGATGAAACGATTGCTTATATTCGCAAGGATATTTTAAAAAACAAATAAAACAAAAGCAGAATCACATGATGAACACATGCATTCTGCTTTTCTATACCTTAAATTTCTTCTTCAATACCGCCAAGTAATTCCAGTAATCGATTTAAATCATCATTGCCTTCATATTTGATCACAATCTGTTTTTCATCTACTTTAACTTTTGTCTGGAATTTTGATTGTAATCTTGCCTCTACCTGACCTAAATGAATATCTTTTGGTTTTGGCTGAGGTTTTTCTTTTGGCTCGTTTAATTCTTTTACAAGTGCTTCTACAGCACGTACACTCATATGAGAACTGATTGCCTTATGTGCTACATCATCCATAAGAGATGTATCTTTTAATCCAAGTAAAGCACGAACATGCCCCATGCTTAACTCTCCATCAACGACATAGTTCTGCACCTTTTTAGGAAGTTTTAACAATCGAAGCATATTGGCAACATGTTCTCTGGATTTTCCAATACGTTTCGCTAATTCTTCTTGTGTATAGCCAAGTTTCTTGATTAACTTTTCATACCCCTGTGCTTCTTCAATGGCATTTAAATCTTCACGCTGAATATTTTCCAACAATGCGATTTCCATCATCTGTTGATCATCCAACTCCATTAGAATGGCAGGGATTGTTTCAAGACCAGCTAATTTACTTGCGCGTAAACGGCGTTCACCGGTAACTAATTCATAGCCTCTTACCGCTTTTTTTACGATGATAGGTGTGAATACCCCATGTTGTTTGATAGATTCACTTAATTCCTGTATCTTTTCATCATCGAATTTTTTACGTGGCTGATATGGATTTGGTTTTACCTCATCAACAGCGACCTCAAAGCGATCAGCTACATGCTCATCCAGATTTCCCTGTTGAATATTTTCCAGGACATCGTCGACCTCTTCACCAAAAATGGCCGCAAGTCCTTTTCCCAGTCTTGGACTGCTCTCTTTTTTCGCCATGGTAAAACCTCCTACTTTTTCTTCTTGTTCATTTTTGAAACTTCATTCGCAAGTCCTGCATAAGCTTTTGCGCCTTCACAACGTACATCATATTCAAAGATAGACATACCTCTGGATGGTGCTTCACTTAGTTTTACATTTCTTGGTATGTAGTTTTTATACACACGATCTTTAAAGTGCTGACGTACTTCCTGTTGTACTTCTACACTCAGTTTAGTACGTGCATCATACATCGTTAAGACAACACCTTCGATTTTTAAATTCTTATTGAATAGCTGCTGTACCAAACGAATCGTTAACAACAACTGCGTAACACCCTCCAATGCATAATATTCACATTGTACAGGGATAATCACAGAATCCGCAGCAGTTAATGCGTTGGTATTCAATAATCCTAAGCTAGGTGGACAATCAATGATAATATAATCATAATCATCTTTTACCTTAATTAATTTATTACGAAGTAGTTCTTCTTTTCCTACTTCAAATTTTACCATTTGTAAATCAGCACCGGCTAATGATATATTGGCTGGTACGATATCGATTGGTGGTGAGCTTAATTTTTCTCTTACATCTGATACTTCATAATCTTCCATAATCAGATTGTATACAGATGGTTTATCTTCACCAACCTGTGCGCCAACACCCTGTGTTGCATTGCCCTGCGGGTCAAAGTCAACCAGCAGAACTTTATGTCCTAAATATCCCAAACCAGCCGCAAGGTTGATAGACGTAGTGGTTTTCCCTACGCCGCCTTTCTGGTTGGAAACAGCTATGATTTTTCCCATAGTTTCCACCTTTCTACTTCGGCAGACGGATTGTGATGATGACATCATCTTCCGTTTCCTGTTCCTGTATTTCTGCAGTATTTCCTGCACGTTCTACCATTTTTACAGCCTGATGAATCGTATTAATTGCGATTTTCAGGTTTTTAGAGATACCTTTCAGCATCACTTTGCGTTTTTCTTCTTTTGGCAGAGCATCCTGTTTCAACATTTTTTCAGTCTGCGCTACCGTTAAACTTTTCTTAACAATTTTCTTTAATGCTTTTTTCTGTTTATCCTCATCCAGACCAAGCAATGCTCTAGCATGACGTTCTGTGATTTCTTTTGCGCTGACTGCATTTTGAACCTCTTCATTCAGATTCAATAAACGAATTTTGTTTGCGATACTGGACTGACTTTTTCCAACCCGCAAAGCAAGCTGTGACTGATTTAATCCAGCATACTTCATGATTTCTACGTAAGATTTCGCTTCTTCAATCGCACTCAGATTTTCTCTTTGAATGTTTTCCACCAATGCCATTTCTGCCATTTGTATTTCATTAGCATCCATCACAATGGCAGGTATTTCTACTGCGCCATTCAGTTTCATTGCACGAAAGCGACGTTCTCCCGCAACAATCTGATACTTGCCATCTACTTCTCTGACTGTTAATGGCTGTATCAGTCCATTTTCTCGAATTGACTGTGCCAGATCCATCAATGCATCATCATTAAATTCTAAACGTGGCTGATATGGATTTGGTTCCACAAGATCAATCGATATCATCTTTGATTCTTTCATTCTATTCCTCCTCATAAAGGATTCTTCTTGATTTTCGCAAATGCTCTGGGATATTTATTAGGTGTCGGTTTTACTTTCTGATAAACAAAGTTCACCCGCTTAGAACCATCACTCAGCGTTTTGAAGTTTCTCTGTACTTCTTTACAACCCAGTGTTGTAATCGCTTTTTGTGCAAGGGAGGCTTCTTCTTCTCCATTCGCACCTTTCATAGCGATAAAATATCCATTCATTTTCACAAGAGGAATACACAATTCACTTAACACAGGCAAATTTGCCACTGCCCTTGCACTGACAAAATCAAAACTTTCCCTATATTGTTTTGCATAATCTTCTGCACGTGCATGAACACAAGCTACATCATCCAGCTTCAACGCTTCACACAACGCCTTTAAAAAAGTAACACGTTTCCCCAGTGTTTCCACGATTGTAATCTTTAACTCTGGATATACAATCTTTAAGGGGATACTTGGGAATCCAGCTCCTGCACCTACATCACAGAAACTTCCCTTTATATTGATATCAAAAGAAGGCAGGATCGAATCAAGAAAATGTTTCTCATAGATTTCATCTTCATCAACAATCGCAGTCAGATTCATTTTCTGGTTCCATTCAACGAGCATATCCTTATATATAGAAAACTGTTGTTTCTGCCATTCACTTAGCGTGATACCCTGCTCTTGCATCACATGAAAAAAATCATCTTTATGAAATATTTCAGACATAAGATCCCTCCAGCACCTTCTATTATAACAAAATTCATGTACTAACAAAACTGTAACTTTGTGAAATTTCTATAATCGACAAATAACTACCTTATTTCCTGGGAAATGTATGGGCAATCATACAAAAAAGCCTTCGATATTAAGAATACCCAAGGCTTTTTATTATTCAATTTTCAATTACGAACTTCCATCTTTGTATTGGATATGAATCTTTTTCTTTCCTGATTCCTCCACTTACAATATGTTATTTCATTTTTTTAATGTACCTGAATTTAAATCTTGAACATAGCATCTATCTTTATTCGCCAATTTAATTGTTACAGGTTGCGATTTTACACGCTTAGATCCTGCGTCTTAAAAATATCTATGTCCGTCGCTTTTATCATTTATCTGAGCATCACTTCCTTGATCTTTCGCTGAATGTTTCTTAATACTAAATTATTCAGTTAATATCACCTCCATGATATCAGATGCTATAACACCCAATATGTCATAATAGATTCTGTTTTTTTATGGCAACAATATGTATTGTACCAGCTATGACAGTTTCTATTATTTGATACTGCTTTGAATTTTATAGGAATACCATTGGTATGATCTTTCATTATGATCTGTCATACTCTATTATTCTTATAAATATTCAAATGTTAACAGCTATATGGAAAGGATTTATATACACCATCTCTCGTTATAACCAAGCATTGTATGGATGATGTTTCTATAATTCCTTACCTGCTAAATTCATTTATACATGGAGTTTCCTGTTTTCACAGATGATAGAATTACTTCTATCTTTTCCTGATACCTTGTCTGCTGTCACCAGTTCTTCTTCAGGCTTTAACTTCCGATGATCCACACCGTATGTCCTATAATGTTAAATGATTATGATATTTAAATTAACTTTCTATCTGATGGAATCCCTATACAAGAGAAACTTTCACGCATCAGTTTTGACAAGTTCCTTAATCATTTAACCAGCTATCGTTCCCATTTTCTCACCGCTCTCTTTCTTTTCTTATTTCTTTTTACACCTTTATTATATGCGAGTTATAAGAATTGTAAAGCGTTCTGGAATAATCGGTAAAATTTTGGAAAAATTGGTAAAATATCTTTAAAAGTATCTTATGCACATGGATAATTCATATTTTATTATATTTTAAATATCGTTATTATATAAATTTATTATTAATTTAAATTATATTAAGTATCATTTACTTTATGCATCATCTGTTTTCTACCCAATGAAAATCATGATAAAATATAATTCATAAAATAATAGAATATTTGAAAGGATGATTTGAATGAAAAAGCTGTTTAAAGATATAAGAAATAATAATGTAGAAGCCATTCAAGCGGCCATTACTAAAAATCCTACCATCGTAAATGAATATTTTGATGGGAAAACGCCTAAAAAAGACATAGGACAATCCCCGCTTCAGGTAGCGATTAAATGCCGGCATTTTGAGATCATTGACCTTTTGATTGCTCATGGGGCGGATATAAATTTCATGGAGGATCCTACCACCGTACCACCACACAGCACTTGTACTTCATGATGTTATCATTGGTGCCATGGATTCTTTACTATATCATGAATATGAAGATTCTTTAAAGTATATGAAGCTATTAGAAACTATGCTTAGGATGGGGGCTGATCCCAACAAAGAAACATTTTGTTCAGATTCGCCATACCCTACTTCAGCGATTGGCACATTGGTTGTACATGCGGAAAATAATTTAAATGAATATGTGGACTGTGATCCTAACGCATACAATATCTCAAAAAAACGCTTCTTTGATATCCTTGATCTGTTGAAAAAATATGGCGCAGATTTTGATCAATGGCTTGATCGTGATAACGATGGAGATGAAAGCAATCGTGCCACATACCTTGATGAATTTATCCCAAAAGAAAATCAGCCTTATGAAATGAAATATCGTGGCAAAATCATGAAAGGTGTTCACAAAGGTAATATTGATCAAACCAAAGTGATCCGTGCAGCCCTGAGAGAATACTTTAAATTATCATCATAAAAACATAAGGCGGGAAAACTTTAAAAAGTTCCCGCCTCATTCATATATCTTTTTTACTTTCCCACAAAGGCATGCATCTTATCAATCACAGATGCTTTCTTTGATCTGGAAATAGGTAGTTCTATATGATCCAGATAGACATGCTCCTGTTGAATCTTTGCGATATATTGCATGTTCACAAGATAACTCACGTGTATCCAGAGGAAATCATAGCCTTCAAAGAAAGCTGCCGCTTCTTTCATACTTTTACGTTCACGAAATTCTCCTCTGCGTGTATGATAAATTAAATACTTATCTTCTTTTTCGATGTAGAATATATCATTGATACGTAGTGGAATCGATACGTTATTGTAGTGAAATAAGTATTCTTCTTCCTTCTTCAACATGCGATCAATCAAAGGACAGACTGCCTGCATTTCCTCTTTAAGCTTTGTCCGGTCGAGATATAAAATACGCTGAAATGGATATCGTTCTTTCATTTCATCCTTTAGGTGAGCGACAGTATATAACATAATCCGTCTTGGTTTAGATAAAACAAAAGCCTGTGTAATTCTTGGAATATCAAATTTTTCATGAAATAACACGATTTGAAAATCCTGTTTTTCATCACTTTTCGCAAAATCTGTAATTCTGGTGAAATATGAAAATGACCATTCACGATCTTTTAAATTTCGCATTAATTCAAATAATACTTCTTTCGCAACTTCTTCTGTTTCTAAAATAGCCAGACGAATCATCCCCATCACTCTCCTATTGTATATCAGCGTAACTTACAAGTTTCACCTTTTCTTTCTCTAATAATGCTTTGCATTCTTTATTACATATAATATCCAGTTCTTCAATACGTTTCATATAATAGGAAGTCATAGATGTTAAAACCTTATCAATATAAGCAGGATGACACATTAAGTCATATGATTAGCGCCTATTAGGAAAACACACTGTCAAAGGGGTTCGTAGCGGGGGT
>OGXN01003005.1_pt1 | contig 10514 bp, 13 predicted proteins | sample 1576281 | NCBI WGS metagenome assembly OGXN01 (sample SAMEA3541494, study PRJEB24748) | human gut metagenome | biome: human gut; feature: human-associated habitat; material: faeces | place: China | collected 2012
TCATCAATTTGATTCCTTATATAAGGAATCACTCCCCTTTTTCTATATAAAAAAACAGAAATCATATTAGATTTTCTGTTTCTTGATATATTTATTTAGCGAGAAGTGATGAAATGCTCTTTGATGATTTCCAGACTTTCTTTAGAAACACCTATGGATAACAGATATGCTTCACAACCACCACTTGTTTCCAGTTTATCTAAAAGAGGTTCCATCATATCCGGCGTACTTTCAAATAAAGCACGAATTTGTGGTACCTGCATAAGTTCCTTTGGTAACATTTGATTGACACCTAATGTGTTATACGTTGCACTTACCTGATAATCCGCAAGGATATCATAACGGTCAACCCCAATTAAAGACAATAACAAGACACTCAACATGCCTGTACGATCTTTTCCAGCAGTACAATGAAACAATACTGCTTCATGACGTGATAAAGCATTAGCAATCACATCAAATACTTTTATAATTTGTTCAGGCACATCTTCAATCATCTCATCATATTTTAATTTCATGCTTTCCATAAACTGTTCTCTGGCTTCATCATCCAGCAGTTCTTTAGGACTTTTGTCCTCTTTCATGAATGGTAATGAAACTTTCGTCATGCCATGAGCAGCTGCATCATAACCCATTTGCTGTTGTTCACTGTCACTACGTAAATCGATGATCCATTTAATATTGCAATTTGCCAGATATTGCCAGTCATGTTCATCCAGTTTTTCCAAAGAATCACTGCGATACAGCATATGCCAGCTGCTCATACAATGTTCATCTATGGCATAGCCACCTAAATCTCTTACATTGCAAGCATGATGTAATGGTAATCTTCTTACTTTTTGCATTTCTTCTTTTTCCCCCTGGCTTTACTTTCCTGCAGTTCTTTACGCATTTTTTCAATTCGTTCCCGTTCTTCCAGTTCCTGTGTTCTACTTCTTACTTTATATAAAAAACCATCACCAAAAATAAATCGCAGCAACATTGTTAAAAAAATGCATATGGCAGACAACACAATAAATACAATCAGATAACGTAAAAAGCCTTGTAGATTGATCTGATCAAAATATACAAAAATCGTATCTGTCACAAATAATAAAACGATAGCAATGATCAAGTATGGAAATATCTTATTTTCTATATATAAAGATTCCTTACAGTGATCGCATTGTACACGTGGTGAAAATTTATTTTTCATATAATGAAAAGAAAATTCCTGCCCGCACTTTGGACAAATCAGTTTCTTTTTCATTTACGCACCAGTTTCTACTTCATAAGGCCAGCTGATAATTCCACCAACGTTATATACTTCTTCAAAACCCATTTCTAATAATTTACGTTTTGCGGTAGTACTACGCTGTCCACTACGACAGTATACATACAGTTTTTTATCCTTTGGCAACATGATTTCTGCACTTTGGTCTAATTCACTCAAAGGTACATTGATTGCATCTGGAATGTGACCATTCGCAAATTCATCAATCTCTCTTACATCGACAAGCAGGACATCGTCATCCTGCATATCCGCTCGTACTTCTTCCATTGTTTTATCAAAATTGAACATAGTTCCTCCTTAATCGACAAACAGATATCCACAAAAGATATACAGCATATTAATATAAAAAGCACCCATTCCAAGATAAGCCATCCAGTCACTGACATATGGGATACGAAAATATCCAAGCTGTGTAAACAGCAGCAGGACTACGACAACAACCGCAAATACCTTACGGAAAATTGCATTGCTTTTCTTTTTTCTGTTTCTATTCAGAGATACCCCAAACATAAATAATGCGGATACCGTGACGATAATCAGCAATGTAGAAACAAAAGCACCTGTTAAATAGGTTTCAATCAGTTTTGTTAATACCGCTGAAACAACAATGACCAATACAGGAAAGCCTAAACGCTTTACATCATCCATTATGCTTCCTCAATTTCAACCATATCCATAACATCGCCATTACGCATAGATGTTACAGCTTTCATGTTATCCGTTACTTTTCCAAATACGGTATGAACACCATCCAAATGTGGCTGTGGTTCATGACAGATAAAGAACTGACAACATCCTGTATCTTTCCCACGATGTGCCATAGATAAGCTTCCAGTTACATGACGATTTGGGTTATGCATGGTTTCACATGGAATTGTATAACCTAAATCTCCAGCACCTGTTCCATAAGGGCATCCACCCTGTGATACGAAGTGTGGAATTACACGATGGAATGTTTTGCCATTGTAGTAGCCTTCCTTGATTAATTTCACAAAATTTTCTACTGTGATTGGGGCATCATCCGGATATAATTCAAATGGGATGACTTCCCCATTGTGCATTGTAATTTTACCTTTGATAATCATAATTGATACCATCCTTTCGCTTTTACCTTATATACTATACACGAAATTGAAAGAAAAAACAATCATGCAATCAGAACCATTGCTTTACTGTTCACAAATCTTATTCTTCTTCCTTTAAATATTTCATTTCCTAAAACACCATCAAAACAAAATTCAGGAAATAGCTGTACTCTACCTGTTCCTACATGTTTCAAATGGATATGTGCCTTATATAAATATAATTCTACTGATGATAATACTTTCACATCCAATTCTTCCAAGCCATGCACGCCAAATCCTAATGTCTTTCCTTCATCTGCGATCTGATATTGAAATTTATCAATCGCATGTTCTCCTATCCAGCTGATTTTTGATCCACTGTCAAATCCAAAGATACCGGTTTTCTTATCTGGTGTCTTTACGATAAAAAAAGGAAAACTTCCCATCACCATATTGGGATGATCAAAGCGAAAACGATTTTTTAATACCTTCATCTGCTTTGCGATATCATCTAGTTCAAAATCAATCGTACTTAAGATATCCCATCCTAAGATACCATCAAACATAAATAAGTCAATATTTCCAAATTTCAAAGAAAAGTCTTGTTCCTTTAAAGCAATCATCGGAAAATTATGATATTCGATTGCGCCAAATTGTAAAGTATCTGCACGCATGCCTTTCATTGCTTTTTCTTTTCCACCAACACTGCCCACAGACAATGTCCTGCCTGTTTCTTTCAACTGCAGTTCTTTTATTTTAGATTCCTTCATCCCACTGATCTGTGCACCTGTATCAATGATAAAGGTACAGCGTACATGGTTGATATAAACAGGGATGGTTAATAAGCCAAATACATTTCGTTTCATAGGAAGTGTAAATTCATCCTGGTATTGATTCATTTCTACCTCATGACTTCCATTTACGCTTTCTCTTGCCTGTTGTAAAGCTGTTAAAAAGCTTCCATGGGCATATTTTTCTATGATACGATCTCTTTCTGTTTTTTCTATGATGACTTCTTCTTTTGTGGTTGTTACACATTTGTGCATGATCATTGCCTCACCTCGATGGTATTATAACATTGTTTCTCGTGTGTTTCCATGTGTTTTGCGGTATAATAAAAAACAGATGGAGGTGTGTGTTATGAAAACGAATAAAAACTGTTTGCCAATCATGAGTGTACAAGGCTGTGTAGATCATCCTGGGTTAAAAGGGGATGGCTATTGGGTTGGATATGATGGCTGGGGAAGAATTTCCATGTCTGTTGGAGGTATCACCTATAATTATAAAATTGGTGATTGCTGTATGGGTATTGCTGGTGATCATATTGAACCAGGTGTTAGTATCAAGCATCCAGGAAGTAAAGAGAATAATGCATTAATGGCATTTGCATGTATTGGTAATAAAGCGAAAGTTATTTCTGGTGATGCAAAAGGTAGTATTGGATATGTGACTGGAAAACATGGTGGCATTGATCATGTAATGATTTATTTTGATGATGATACTTTGGATAAAATGACATGTGATGATCGTATTTTGATTAAAGCATGTGGTCAGGGATTAAAATTAGATGATCATGAAGATATACAGGTGATGAATCTTGATCCTGAGCTACTGGATAAATTAAACATCCAGGAAACAGCTAATGGTTTAAGGATTCCTGTAAAAACTATCATTCCTGCATATCTGATGGGAAGTGGTTTAGGCAGTACGAGTATGATGAATGGGGATTATGATATCATGACACAGGATAAACAGGCAAATCAAAAATTCCATTTAAATGAGCTTTGTTTTGGCGATCTTGTGGCAATTGAAGATCATGACAATCATCATGGACCTCATTATCTAAAAGGTGCAATTTCCATTGGTGTTGTCGTACACAGTGATTCCTTTACCAGTGGACATGGCCCAGGACTTACCATCATTCTAACAAGTGAATCTCAACAACTACTGCCGGTCATTGATCAGCATGCAAATATCGCAGAGTACTTAGGCGTAAAATAAAAACACAGATTAATTTCTGTGTTTTTTTAAGATTTACGATTTCCCATGATTCTTAAGATATACAGGAAGATATTAACGAAATCCAGATATAACTGGAAAGCACTATAGATAGAGATACGATTCATCATATCTGTATCCTCCATGCACTGTTCAGATAACTTACGCATTTTTTGTGTATCATAAGCAGTAATACCAGTGAATAATGCTAAGCCGATACCTGCAAATAACATTGTATAAATATCCTGTCCTAAAAACATCATTACGACTTCAATTACAACCATGATCATTAAACCGATATATAAAACAGGTCCAATTTTCATTAAATTCATTTTTGTTGTATAGCCAATCACACCTAAAGCACCAAAATACGCAACAGATAAGCCAAATGCAATCGCAATGGATTCTCCTGTATAAATCATTGCTAATGAAGAGCAGGTAACACCAAGTAGTGCAGCATATACTAAGAATAGAATTCTTGTTGTTGCGACTTTCATTTTAAATAAACGTGCTGAGAATACAACCGCAATACCTAATTGAGCAACCAGTAATACCATTGGTGTCATTGGTTTTGTATATAATAAGAACCAAAAATCGATACTATTATATAAGATTGCGGATACAATTGCAGTTACACCAACACCTGCTGCCATCCATAAGAATGTTTTCGCAACCTGTTTACGCATGATATCTGACTCGGATGAATAATCATTCGTGCCATCAAACATGCTTCTTTCTTCTTTATCTAATACATCATCATGTTTTCCAAACATTGATAAAACCTCCTTTATTTCATTAGTATACACTATTTTGAATTATATTTCATTAAATTTACAAGTTTTCATTATTTTTCATTCACATAAGCAATAATTCCATTCGCAATCGCTTCCGAAATCTTAGAAGCCCCATCCTCACTTTCGATAAATGCAGAATCTTCTTCATTACTGATAAAACCAACTTCTACCAAAACGGATGGAATATGATTAAACGTCAATAAAGATAATGGACTGATTGCTTGATCTTTAATACCTCGATCTGTGCTTTCACTCACAGCTTTAAACTTTGAGATAATATTTTCTGCCAATTTCACATTTTCATTATTATCGTAATTAACCCAGACTTCATGTCCGCGTATTTCATCTGCGTATTCTTCAGAGAAATTCATGTGAATGGACACAAAACATTTTGCATTACTTTCATTTGCGATTTCAGAACGTGCTAATAAGTCTTCAGCGTTATCATCACTCCATGTGACATTATCATCTGTTCTTGTATAAATTACTTCTATATTGTTTTTCTCTAATATTGCGCCAACTTTTTTTGAAATATTCAAATTCAGGTTTTTCTCTAATTTTCCATTGGTGCTTTCACTTCCGCTGTCATATCCTCCATGACCTGGATCAATCACAACCTTGATTTTTTCTTCTTTTTTCTCATCTGTGGGAATACTTTGTTTACTCACTTCATTTTCATGCTCTTTATCCAATGCATAGCCTTTTTCACGCATACCGGGAATTACTGTAAAGCATAAAAGAATCAACGATATCCAAATAATGTTTCTCTGTATAAAATTTTTCTTCATATGGTTCCTCGCTTTTATTTTTGTTCTTCGATCAATTGCTGGATGACCTCAAAAGCTTCGCTTTTTTCATCCCATAAGTTTCGATACTTCTTTAAAATACGAATTGCACGCTGTTCATCTTCATCCAGATAAGCAAGTGCATAATGTAAAAGTGCATCACATGGATCTAAATGATTTTTTAACAGTGTCTGAAATATCTGTTCACCTTTTTTAGATTTCATTTTTATGTAGGCAGTTGCCTGTTCATATTGCATACTTGCTCTTAGAAATGGATGACTTTGTGGAAATGTCTTTAACATCTTGTCGCATAAATCCACAATTTCACGATATATTTGGCGCTGTTTCATGCCTTCCTGCATCATCATATCTAATAGACTCATAAAATAAGCATATAGATCAACACCATCATTTACCTGATACTGCATCGTTTCTATAGCTTTAATGCCAAACTTCTGCGCTGTTTGACATAATTTGCGATAACATCCTGCCACTTGTTTGATTTTCTCAACTTGTGCAAGATTCTCTTCCATTATATCACGAATTTGACTAGATAAAATACCATAATGCATAAATCCATAATTTTCTCGGATTGCAATCTCTAAAACTACTTCATCAATAAATTCTTTTGGATATTTTGCAGGATGAATATCGTAAGTATCAAAGATCATATCCGCAATGGAAAGTTCATTATATGTATGAACAAGCTGCTCTTTTATTTGATCATAACGTAAAGCACAGCCCATTGATTTTAGCTGTGCATTTATTTCTTCTAAAGACATGGAGGAAAGCTCCTGAACCATCGTTTGATAAGCGAGTGTTTTTAAAATTGTTTCTGACATAATTACCTCTTACATGGATGACAATACATCCTCTAACAGTTCACAAAATGCTTCATCTTCTTTGTGTGTCCGTTTTTTCGCATGTGCATAATGTCCATGCTTTCGCTGGTGATAGGATTGATGACGCTGTGCCAGCAGGTTGTCAATATTGTCTTTGGTATAGGCAAATCCCATTTGTGACAAGACGATAGCACCTTTTGCCAGTGCTAATGCCGCAAGTCCATAATCCTGAGTAATTATGATATCATTGTTTTCTGTATTTCGCAAGAGTGTAAAATCCGCAACATCTTTTCCCTTATCCACCACGATTACCTTAACATCATCATAAGAAAAGAAATGAGAGGTGTCACATACAATGACCACCTCTGTTTCATACGCTCTCGCAATTTCAATTGTTTCTTCTACGACCGGACATCCATCTCCATCAATCAATATTTTAGGCATGATCGATTAAATGTGGTGTATAGCCATTAATTTCCAGAATATCCATGACCTGCTGGATATGTGCCTGATTATTTGTTTCAATCACAAGTCCTACACGGCATTTATTAAATAAGATACCATTTTGGATACGGTTATGATTGACAGATATGATATTGGCACCTGTCTGGGAAATCAGTTCAATCATTCTTGACAAGTTACCTGGTTTATCTACAACATCCATGTTGATCACTGCTTTTCTTCCAGTCTTAATCAAACCTAGATCAATGATTTTGCTTAACAGATTAACATCAATATTTCCACCACTTAATACACATACGACTTTATGGTTTTCTAAATCAACTTTATGGAACATTGCCGCTGCTACACTGGTTGCGCCTGCACCTTCCGCTACCATCTTCATTTTTTCAAGCAATACAAGAATTGCGGCTGCGATTTCTTCTTCATTTACCGTAACGACTTCATCTACATATTGTTTACAGATTTCATAAGTCAATGTACCTGGTGTTTTCACTGCGATACCATCCGCAATCGTATTCACACTGTCCAGCTGAATAATTTTTCCTTCTTCAAGCGAACGTTTCATACTTGGTGCATTTTCTGATTGTACACCAATCACTTTACAGCTTGGTTTAATGCTTTTAATTGCCGTCGCAATACCACTGATCAATCCACCACCGCCAATTGGCACAATGACAGTATCTACATCCAGCATTTTTTCCAGAATTTCTAATCCAATGGTCCCCTGTCCTGCGATGACATCTTCATCATTGAATGGTTCAATAAAAACGGCACCAGTAATTTCCTGTAGATTCTTTGCATATTCATATGCATCATTGAAAGTATCTCCCTGTAATTCTACATTCACGCCATAACTTCTAGTTGCTTCAATTTTAGATAATGGGGCAGTTTTTGGCATAACGATGGTTCCCTTGATTCCCATTTTCATACAAGAATAAGCAACTCCCTGTGCATGATTTCCTGCACTTGCGGCAATGACACCCTTCTTTTTTTCTTCTTCACTTAGATTAGAAAGTTTAAAGTATGCGCCACGTAACTTAAAAGCTCCTGTTCCCTGCAGATTTTCTGATTTGATATAAAGATTTTCATGAATCTTTCCAGCGTGTACAATTGGTGTTTTACTAATGATTGGCTCCAAAACTTCTTTTGCCTTTTGAATACGATCTAATTTCATGTTTGATTTCCTCCCAAAACTAACTAACTTCATTGTACACCGTTTTCATTTACTTGAAAAGATACTTTTTCTACTTTTTGAATACAAATTTATATTTTTGTATACATTTCGTGAACATCTATTTTCCAATCATGAATTCTTACATAATAACAGAATACTTTATATATTATCGCAAAGTATTTGATATAAATCATCATCGATATTATCATATTGGATGATATATTCTAAGAAGATTTTTTGTATTTCTTCATTCACATTTTTGCTTAGGATTTCAATTAATTCCGCATGATAGATATGAAAAAAATCATCAAATAAATAACACTTCACATATGGTAAAAGACGTTGATCTGCATCCGCATAAAGCCTCAATGCTATGCTATAGATATCATATGACTTTATTTCTTTTACATTCTGATTGATTGTTGCATCCGCAATCTGCTGGGCTGTTTTTAAATCGATATCCTCGATATGAATGGCATCGATTACTGTCATATACTTTTTACAATTCTGTACGATATCCTGATCCCATTTCCTTGATTGTATGCTATCGGTTTTATGTGGAAGGGGGGTACGCATATGCGTTGTCCTTACAGGAACAATGACAGCCGTTTTTAACTTTCTTCCACATTTCGCTGCTGCACAGGCTTTATGATGTCCATCCAAAAGCACACATCCAAATCCACCGATATAATAAGCAATAGCATACGCTTCTGAATGCTTCTCATAATATTCCATCTGTCTTGGATTATATCGTTTCACACTTTGTGACGGATATAAAAATAATGGTCTTCCTTCTATATATTTCATATCATCAAAAGTACAGCTTGCTGATGCATAACCAGCCTCACTATTCCAGAAGAATGAATGATCACCTTTTGTAGGAATACATTCACATAACATTAAGCGATATTCTCCATTCATCAATGATTGAAATAATGGCTGTAGTTTATGAAATGCATCCTGTAAAGATGTATAAGTTGTGTCCCATGTATACGGCAATACTTCATCATCCTGTAATCCACATCGTAAAAATGCTTCATGTGTTGAAATGAAATAACATTCATCCTCAAGCTCAACTAATGGTTTGTTTCCAGCACATAGTTGTATATATTGATGTTCATCTTCATCATAATAGACCTCATAAAGAAATCCACTTCCATTATTTACCTGAAATGAAAGCACCTCAGTATGATAAGCAGGATCAAAATATATATCTTTGATTTCCATATTATCACATCCTTTCTATTAACAAAAGACTATCCTTATGGATAGCCTTGTTTTCATTAATCTTTTTCGATGAAGTTTAATAATTCTTTTGCGGCAACATTGATACCTTCACGGTTTTCTTTATCCAGACCTAAGTGTGTATAAATTTCACCTACGAAGATACCATTTTTCTGCATTGCGTCAAACATCTCATGAATCAATGGTTCACAGATTTCTTCCTGCTGCATTGGTCCAAATGGGTTTGCAAAGTAAGTTGTGGAAATACCAACCTCCTGTGTTGTTCCCTTTGCCATACGTTTTCCTTCTTTACATGTTGCGATAGCATCTGCCATATCATCAAAACGGTGTAAACCATTCTTATCATCATAGTTGTTTGCATATGCGAACAAGTCAATACGGTGATTTGTCGCAACGATTTCATAAGGAGCTGCTGGTGTGATAACACGGGCATTGTTGCTTGATTCAGGGTTCATGAAGATAGAACGGTCCATATCACGATAAGGAGTACCTGGATCCAAGTCATCCAAACGGATGAATGCACCAATTTCAGTACCCTGTCCAAATGGAACACCATCTTCTAAGTGAATAGTTCCCATATCATCAACACTAGTAACCGTACCTTTATCACCAGGTTGAAGTTTGGTATATGGGTCGTTCATTTTGAGTAGCATGACTCTTGTTCCTGGGGTGTAATAGTTTCTAAGTTGATTTAGCATTTCTGGGTGAATGATATTCATTATTCACTCACCTCCTTATGCTTGGCAGTTCCGTTTTTGAAGGCAGAGCTACCCGACAGTTTGGAGAGGAGAATTTTTCGTTCCGTTTTGTATTCTGGACCGATAAAGCCAAGTCTTAGAAGGAAACAACGGAAAGCGTACTTTTCATTCTCCACTGA
>OGXN01003016.1_pt1 | contig 10484 bp, 13 predicted proteins | sample 1576281 | NCBI WGS metagenome assembly OGXN01 (sample SAMEA3541494, study PRJEB24748) | human gut metagenome | biome: human gut; feature: human-associated habitat; material: faeces | place: China | collected 2012
ATCGGTGTTGTGGGAGCGTTTGTTTGTCTGCAGATTTTTGGCGCGGACAGTTTTGTATTGCCGTCGATGCTTTTGATTGTTCTTATATTGTTTGTGGGGGAAAAGAGATTGGATAAGGAGGAAGAAGGATGCCGGTAAGTGCGGGAATTTCGATTTTGATTATTTTGGCGGTTGCACTGACTACATTTGCAACGAGAGTTACTCCTTTTTTGGTCTTTCCAAAAGGAAAAGAGATTCCAGAGACGATACAGTATCTTGGAAAAGTATTGACACCGGCAGTGATCGGGATGCTTGTTGTATATTGTTTAAAAAGTACACCGGTGCGGGAGGCGCCGCATGGTGTTCCGGAGTTGATTGCTGTGGCCACGGTTGCGGCACTGCATGTGTGGAAACGAAACAATCTGCTCAGTATCGGGGCTGGAACGGTGCTGTATATGTTTTTGATTCAGGTTGTATTTTGATAAAAATAGGGACGAGGGTTTCAAAAAGAACCCTTGTCCCTGTTTTTTAGTTGAGATTTGTTTTTTTCTTTAGTAAGTAGTATGTACCACCGAAGAACAGGAATGTTTCCAGGATACATAGGATGGCGCTTGCCTTATAAGAACTTAAGAATGCTGTTGTGGCAAGCGAATCAGAGGAAGCGCTCAAAAATGGATCATATCCAACTGCAAACATGACGATCAGCATCAATACAGAAAAAACTGTTGAAATTGCAAAGTAAGCAATGATTGCTCCGAGCACTCTGTGCGAAGAAAGGAGCTGCCCGATAGATACTGAAAAATAGTAAAGTGCCACATTCCCAAAACATCCGACAACAGAGATTCCGACAGTTGACCAGAAAAACAGGCTTGGTGACATCTCCAATGCTTTTTCTAGCTCATTAAGCGCCTCTGCAGAGTTTTGATAAACCTGTGGTATGATAACCACAATTGCAAGTCCTGCGATGACGATTGCGAGATCTAAAATACTCCAGACGCATGCTGCAAATGCTTTGGAAAACAGAAGCTGTCCTCTTGTCGCCGGAAGTGTCAGTGTCAGATATCCTTCGTCGGTATACAGGCTTTTATAATAGCGTACTACAATTAAAATAGATGTCGCACATGGTACAACGATCCAGATGGAGATCAGGAATACAAATGAGACAATCAATATCACATTTGGCAGATCCATCATGGCCATCGCCTGAAACATAAATCGTCCAATCAGACAGGCAACCAGCAAAAGAATATGAATCGGAAGTAAAAATCGGGAGAGTGCCCGAAATTCGTGTTTAATTAATTTACTTAACATCTGAATACCTCCCTGAATAATGTATCTACGGATTTTCCGTGCTCAATTCGGATGTCATCTACACTTGTATTGAGTGCAATGTGCCCGTTTTGAAGAAAAAGAACACGGTCTAAAATGTTTTCAATATCTGTGATCAAATGTGTAGAGATCAATATTGTAGCATTTTCATTATAGTTTGTAAGAATGGTGTTCAGTATATAATCACGTGCTGCCGGATCAACACCGCCGATTGGTTCGTCCAATACGTACAAATCTGCATTGCGGCTCATGACTAAAATCAATTGTACCTTTTCTTTTGTCCCTTTGGAAAAGGTGCGGAGTCTTGCATTTGAATCAATCTGCAAATGTGCAAGCATCTCATAGGCACGTTTCTCATCAAAATTCTCATAAAAGTCTTTGAAATAAGAGACAATCTCTTTTACTTTCATCCAGTCGCTTAAGTATGTCCGTTCCGGAAGGTAAGAGACAATATTTCGTGTGGTGACAGATGGTTCTGCCCCGTCGATCAATATGCGTCCATCTGTTGGAACGAGCAGACCGTTGATGAGTTTGATCAATGTTGTCTTTCCGCTTCCGTTTGGTCCTAAAAGACCGATAATCTGTCCTCTGTCCAGAGATAGATTTAAGTTCGATAATGCAGTAAAGCTTCCGTAATTTTTGGTAAGTCCTCTGCACTCCAAAATAGGATTCATCTATTTTTCCCCCTTTATTCTCTCTTCCATAAGTTGTAAAGCTTCTTCTTCTCGAAAACCGAGTTGTTTCATTTTTTCGAAAAATTCTAAGATATGTTCATTGGCAAGATGCTGTTTTAGTTCTTTTATCATAGTTGCGTCCTCCGTAATAAAACGTCCACTCGTTCTCTGTGAGTATACCAAACCAACACGTTCCAGTTCTGATAAAGCTTTTTGCATCGTGTTTGGATTTACAGCAGCTTCTATTGCGAGATCGCGTACAGAAGGAAGCTTGTCACCAGCGTGGTATTTGCCCGATACAATATCCATTTGTATACGTTCCATAAGCTGCAGATAAATAGGTCGGTCATTGCTTAGTTCCCATGGCATTTAAGAATCACCTCACTTTGTATTAAATATATAATACAATATTACAATTAGAAGAAGAGAAAGTCAAGAGGAAGGTAAAATAATCATCTTAAAGGATAGAAGAGAATGTCTTGGTTTTTAACATTTCAATTTCGTGTTTGTAAGGTGCGAAAGATTTTTTGGGATTCTCTGTAGATGGAATATAAGGTGTCTCCAAAATCTTTGGCACTGTTTTGAAGTCTTTGTGATGCACGATATAGGAGAGTGCATCAAAGCCGATTTCGCCGAGACCTATGTTGACATGGCGATCCTTGGAAGCGCCGCGTATATTTTTGCTGTCATTAATGTGAAAGACGGCAATCTGCTCTTTGTCTATGAGTTTGTCAAAATGATTGATGACTCCGTCAAAATCGTGAATGATATCATAGCCACTGTCATGTGTATGGCAGGTATCAAAGCAGACGCGCAGCTTTTCGTTGTGGACAACACCGTCGTAGATGCGTGCAAGTTCTTCGAAAGACCGTCCGATCTCGGTTCCCTTTCCTGCCATCGTCTCTAAGGCAATATTACAATTCGTGTCCTTGGTCAGGACAGTGTTTAATCCCTTTACGATTTGTGCAATTCCGGCATCTGCTCCAGCGCCTACGTGTGCGCCGGGATGGAGAATCAAAGTGTGACTTTTACAGCTTTCTGTTCGCTCCAATTCTAGCTGCAAAAATTCTACTGCCAGCTCAAAGGTTTCCGGTTTGATTGTATTTCCAAGATTGATGATATACGGTGCATGCACAACGATTTCGTCAATTCCGTGAGCGGACATGTAATCCCATGCCGCGTCAATATTTAATTCACTGATATCTTTTCGGCGCGTATTTTGGGGTGCGCCTGTATAAAACATAAAGGTATTGGCGTTGTATGAGACGGCTTCTTTTGCTGAACCAAGCAGCATCTCTTTGCCACTCATACCTACATGAGAGCCTATTTTCATAATGTTTCCTCACTTTCATAATATAGTATATTTAAGTTTCAATAATAGTAATCGTTCCTAAATATATCATGGAAGAAAAGAAAATGCAATAACGAACGAAATCTTTTGCAAATATATGGTTGTTGCAATGAAATCCTTGTGCTAAAATAAGGAAGTATAAGAAAAAATATGAACGAACGAAATAGAGCAGATGCAAAGCAGGAGGAACTATGAAAAAAATAGCAGATATTTTAACATTTGAATTGGAAGCTGCCTTTGAGAAAGCAGGATATGATAAACAATATGCAAAGGTTACATTGTCAAACAGACCGGATTTGTGTGAATATCAGTGTAATGGCGCGATGGCGGCGGCAAAAGCTTATAAGAAAGCACCGATCATGATTGCCAATGATGTGGTTGAAGTATTAAAAGAAAGTGTTTGCATTGAGCAGGTGGAGGCGGTCAATCCAGGATTTATCAATATTATTCTGGACGGTGAGTTTGTCGCTTCTTATTTAGGAAAAATGTCAGAGCAGGAAAAACTTGGTGTGGAAGAGCCGACAAAGCAGAAGACGATCATTGTGGATTACGGCGGAGCGAATGTTGCAAAGCCGCTTCATGTAGGACATCTTCGCTCAGCGGTAATTGGGGAAAGTGTAAAACGAATCGGGAAATATGTCGGACATAAGATGATTGGAGATGTGCATCTTGGAGACTGGGGATACCAGATGGGACTTGTCATCACCGAGCTGAAAAAGAGAAAACCGGAGCTTCCATATTTTGACGATCAGTTTGAAGGAGAATATCCAGAAGAATCACCGTTTACGATCACCGAGTTGGAAGAGATTTATCCGACAGCGAGCGCATACGCAAAAGAACATGAAGATTATAAAGAAGAAGCATTGCAGGCGACATTCTTATTGCAGAACGGGCATAGAGGATACACTGCAATCTGGAAACACATTATGAATGTTTCTGTTGCGGATTTAAAAAAGAATTACGGTGCATTGAACGTGGAATTTGATCTTTGGAAAGGCGAGGCAGATGCGCAGCCATATATTCCGGAGATGGTAGAATATATGAAAAAAGAAGGTTATGCACATATTGATCAGGGAGCGCTTGTCGTAGATGTCAAAGAAGAGAACGATACAAAAGAGATCCCGCCGTGTATGATCTTAAAATCTGACGGAGCGGCATTGTATGATACGACAGATCTTGCCACACTGATCGAACGTGAGAAACTGTATCATCCGGATGAGGTGATCTACCTTGCAGATAAGCGTCAGGAACTGCATTTTGTGCAGGTATTCCGTTGCGCGAAAAAGACAAAGATCATCAATGAGAATATGGAATTGAAGTTCATTGGATTTGGTACAATGAACGGAAAAGACGGGAAACCATTTAAGACGAGAGACGGCGGAGTGATGCGTCTGGAGAGTCTGATCAATGACATCAATGAGGAGATGTATAAAAAAATTGCAGAGAACCGTACGATGTCCGAAGAAGAGGCGAGAAAGACAGCACAGATGGTTGCGCTTTCTGCCATGAAATACGGAGATTTGTCAAATCAGGCTGCAAAGGATTATGTGTTTGATGTGGAAAGATTTATCTCGTTCGAGGGAAATACAGGACCGTACAATTTATATACGATTGTGCGTATCAAATCAATTCTTGCAAAATATGCAGAAAGTGGAAAAGATGCAGCCAAGTGCAAGATGAAAAAACCTCAGACACAGAGTGAAAAAGCATTGATGCTGGAGGTTGCAAAATTTAATAATGTCATTGAGATAGCATTTGAAGAACTTGCACCACATAAAATCTGTGCATACATTTATGATCTTTCGAATGCATTCAATCGCTTCTATCATGAGACGAAGATTCTTTCAGAAGAGAATGAAGACCGAAAAGCAGGATTTATCGCATTGTTGCTGATTACAAAACGGGCATTGGAGGCATGTATTGACATGCTTGGTTTTGAGGCTCCGGAAAGGATGTAGGATATGACAGAAAAGTTATTTTATGAAGATAGTCATATGGTAACCTTTTCGGCAACGGTTGTCTCGTGCGAACAATCAGGGGAAGTATATGAGGTGGTTCTTGACAGAACTGCCTTTTTTCCTGAGGGAGGGGGACAATACGCAGATACCGGGAGACTAGATGATGCAAAAGTGACAGATGTGCAGGAAAAAGCCGGAATCATTTACCATAAGACGAACCAATCTTTGGAAATAGGAAAAACAGTACAGGGCACGATTGACTGGGAAGAACGGTTTTCCAAGATGCAGCAGCATTCCGGAGAACATATTGTATCAGGGATTGTACATGCGGTATATGGCTATGACAATGTCGGGTTCCACATGGGAAAAGATGCCATTACAATGGATTTCAACGGCAGCATTTCTAAAGAAGAATTAAAAGTGATCGAGCGAAAAGCCAATGAAGCAGTGGTGAAGAGTCTGGATATCAAGGTGTTGTATCCCGCTAAAGAGGAATTAGATTCAATTGCTTACAGAAGTAAGATTGAGATTGAAGGGCAGGTACGCATTGTGGAGATACCAGGATATGATGTGTGCGCCTGTTGTGCACCGCATGTCAAAAAGACTGGGGAGATTGGATTGATCAAGCTTTTGAATGTGCAGAATTATAAAGGTGGCGTACGGATTTCCATGCTCTGTGGATTCCGGGCACTTCAGGATTATGAGCAGAAAGCAGAGAGTGTGAAAAAAATTTCTGTTTTGCTGTCAGCCCCGGAGGAGGAAGTCTTTTCAGAAGTCACCAGATTAAAGCAAGAGATTTCATCTGGAAAAGCGAAGGTTTCACAGCTTCAGCAAAAGCTTCTTGTCTATAAGGTGGAGCAGATTCCACAATCCCAAGAAGTAGTCGTTTGGTTTGAGGAAGAGCTTGAGGGAAATGCGCCGAGAGAATTGACAAACCTTATCATAGAAAACGGTGCTTCGATTGGAGCTGTATTTGCGGGAGATGAAAAAGATGGCTATCGCTATGTGATTGGAAGTAAAAGTTGTGATACACGAATATTTTCAAAACGATTAAATGAGAAATTCGGCGGAAGAGGCGGTGGAAAACCAGAGATGGTACAAGGTTCTTTGGCGGGAAGAGAAGAAGAAATTCGAAAGGAAGTGGAACTGTGCAGCAAAGAAGTCCTGGACAGCGGATTTGGAGACTGATCGGTCCGATTATTGTAAAAATGGCGGTTGCATTTGTGGTGGAGGCAGTTGTGATTTTTCTGTATGCGATATTTGTGCATCCGGAGACATTTCAAGCGGTGTCCAGCCAGGAAGAGTTGATGCAAAAGACGGTGGAGCTGACAGATGGTGTTTTGAAATATGCAACACAGATTAGCGCATTGGCTGCGCTTTGTACGATACCGATTCTTGCGTGGATGTTTCGAAAAGACCGGAAGCTGGAAAAAGAAAGTGGAGTTACACCGCAAAAAAAAGCGGCTTTTGGAAAATATATTTTGATTGTCGGAATCAGTATACCGGTTGCGCTAGGGGTTAACAATTTGTTGCTTTTGAGCAATCTCTCAGAAGTGAGTGAGGGCTATAAACAGGCGTCGGAGATGTTGTACACTCCGTCTTTACCGGTACAGATCATATGTCTTGGCATTGTTATTCCGATCATGGAAGAGTTGATTTTTAGAGGACTGCTCTTCAAGCGTCTGAGAGAAGTTATGCCGATGGTTCCGGCAGTGATTTATTCTGCGCTGTTTTTCGGATTGTATCATGGAAATCTGGTGCAGATTATTTATGGAACAATATGCGGTCTTCTTTTGGCATATGTCTATGAAAAATTCGGCTCGTTAAAAGCGCCGGTTTTGATGCATATGACCATGAATATATTAGCTTGTGTAGTGACTGAACTGAACGGATTTGCGTGGATGCTGGAGCAGCCGATGCGAATGGGAATTATCACTGTACTCTGTGCTCTGGTGGCATCAGGCATGTTTGTTTTGATAAAAGATATGTAAAATAGAAAAATACAAATTGGGAGCTCTCGTTCATAGCAAACGTGCGCTCCCGATTATTATGGTGTTTTCCGTTATTCGGCTGGAATGATCTCGATCCAATATCCATCCGGGTCAGAAATAAAGTAGATTCCCATATCCGGATTCTCAAAACAGACACATCCCATCTCTTTGTGATATTTGAATGCAGCATCAAAATCAGATGTCTCAAATGCCAGATGAAATTCATTGTCTCCAAGATTATAAGGACGGTCCCAGTCACGAAGCCATGTCAGTTCGAGCTTCTGAGTAGAAGTCTTGTCGCTTAAGAATGCGAGAATAAAGCTTCCGTCCTCCGCCTCTCTTTTACGAACAACTTCAAGACCAAGTGCTTTCTTGTAAAATTCCAGTGATTTCTCCAAATCTAATACATTTAAGTTGTTATGATTGAATGTAAAGTTCATAATGTACCTCCTAATATGTATTTTTTGTTGCAAATATAGCATACCATATATTACAAAGAAAAGGCAAAAGGAAAATGAATATTACAAAAATATTAAAAAATATTGCAAAAATGTATGAAGTGTTATATAATCGGGGTAATGAGGGTTGTAAAGAAAATACTAAAAAAATTCGGGATAGGTGGAATAATGAATAAATTTGGAAAGACTTTATTGACCTCTCTACTGGTAAGTTCTCTCGCAGTGAGTTCTGTTTTTGCGGCGCCGTCAGTCGATGATTTAAAGCAGAATAAGGAAGCAGCGGAGAAGAAAGTAGAGACATTACAAGATGAGATGACAAGCCTGATGGCAGAGATCAATACGTTAGAGGAAGAACTCGTTCAGACAGGACAGGAGATCATAAAAGCAACAGATGATCTGCAGAAGGCAGAGGAAAAAGAAGCAGTACGAAGAGATGAAAGCTCGTATAAAGATAATGTATGAGAATGGAACAGGTTCTATGCTCACAAAAGTATTTGAATCAGGAAGTATTGCTGAGATGCTGAAAAAGGCAGAATATGTTCAGGCAGTTCATGACAAAGACAGGAAATGTCTGGAAGAATATGTTGAGACAAAGGAAAAGATTGCTGATTTAAAAGAATCTTTGGAAGAAGATCAGAAGGAGCAGCAGAAAAAGCAAAAAGAATTTGAAAGTCAAAAAGAGACTTTGAATGCAACGATTGAAGAGGCAAAAGCAGAAGTTGATAATTTTGATGCACAGATTCAGGAAGCTGCACTGAAAGCAGAACAAGAAAGACAGAGTGCACTGGCAGCGAGCTCTAATAATGGAAATTCCGGAACAACTTCCAATGGAAGTGGCAGTGATTATGTACCACCTAGCAACTCTGGTGGTGGACAGGCAATTGTAAATGCGGCATATAGCTTTATCGGAGTTCCGTATGTATGGGGCGGTGAAAGCTATAGCGGAGTGGATTGTTCAGGATTAGTGCTGATGGCGCACAAAGCAATCGGAGTAAGCTTACCGCACAGCTCTGGATCTCAGGGAAGCGGTGGAAAAGCTGTTGCCAATATGGCTGCGGCATTACCGGGAGATGTTGTATGCTATTCCGGACATGTAGGAATTTACATAGGCGGAGGACAGATGATTCATGCACCGGACTTTGGCCAGACAGTAAAAGTTTCGAGTGTATACGGATCACCTTGGTTCAGAAGATACTGGTAGGAAGAGTGAAAGGGTTATGACTATGTCATAGCCTTTTTTGTTTGGAGAAAATGATTGAAAAGGGGAGGTATTTATAGTATATTAAACTATATAGGGGGAGAAAAAATAGAGAAAGGGACTAAGATGAAAAAATTTACAAAAATACTTGTATCAGCGATTACAGCAAGCAGCTTGATTGTATCACCGGTTTTTGCGGAACCGAGCAGTGTGGACAATCTCGAGACACAGAAAAAGGCAGTACAACAAGAAGTAGACACGCTTCAAGCAGATTTGACAAAGATATTGACAAAGATCAATGACATAGATGCACAGATGACGACAAAGGGGGAGGAGATCATCCAGGCAAAGTCAGATTTAGAGACTGCACAGGAAAAAGAACAGAAGCAGTATGCAGAAATGAAGCATCGCATTAAAGTCATGTATGAGAATGGAACAGGCGCTATGTTGACAAAAATTTTCCAATCAGGCAGTATTGCAGAGATGCTAAAACAGGCAGAATATGTACAGGCAGTTCATGACAAAGATAGAGAATATTTGGAAAAATATATAGAGACAAAAAATGAGGTAGCTTCCTTAAAAAGTAGTTTGGAAAAAGATATGGATAAGTTGAAAGAATTGAAGGCGGAGTCTTCTACCCAGAAAGAAAATTTATCCAAGACATTGGAAGCAAAAAAGACGGAAGTGGCAGATTTAGATGAGCAGCTTCAGATAGCGGCAAAGAAAGCCGCAGAGGAGGCGGCAAAGAAAGCGGAAGAAGAAGCAAAAAAACAGCAGCAACAGGTGGCGTCGAATACAACGTCTGAGAATAGCCAGTCCGGAGGAACATCCAGTGGAAATTCAGGCGGTGGAAACAGTCAGTCAGAAGAAAAACCAAGTCAGCCGGATTCCGGAACTTCGGGTGGCGGAAGCAGCAACAATGACAGTAATAACAATACAGGAAATGGTGATGTAAGTGTCGGACAGGCAATTGTGGCAGCCGCAAGAAGTTATATCGGAACACCGTATGTATATGGTGGGACAAGTTATAATGGCATCGACTGTTCCGGACTTACCATGAGAGCCCATCAGGCAGTGGGAATCTCGATTTCGCGTACATCAGCAGAACAGGCAGTAGGTGGAAAAAGTATAGCAAGTCTTGCAGATGCACTTCCGGGAGATATTATCTGTTATCCTGGACATGTGGCGATATACATAGGCGGTGAGCGTGTAATTCATGCACCGACAGAAGGGCAGACAGTAAAAGAGGCGAGTGTATATATGGGGTCATCACAGCCGATTACAGCAATCAGAAGATATTGGTAAAAAAGACTTGCCATGCATCATTTAGATATGTTATACTATTAACGTTGCAAAAAACACATATATGGTTATCCTTGCAGGTGCCAAACTCTTTTTATGAAAAAGAGCGGTTGCAAGGCGGGAAGTATATGGAAGTAAAAAAACCAAATGGAGGAAAAACACATGAGCGTTATTTCAATGAAACAATTATTAGAAGCAGGTGTTCACTTTGGACATCAGACAAGAAGATGGAACCCTAAGATGG
>OGXN01003018.1_pt1 | contig 10476 bp, 7 predicted proteins | sample 1576281 | NCBI WGS metagenome assembly OGXN01 (sample SAMEA3541494, study PRJEB24748) | human gut metagenome | biome: human gut; feature: human-associated habitat; material: faeces | place: China | collected 2012
CGTCGCCGACCCGACCCTGGTTCGCCCGGAGATGTGGAACGACTAGTCGCGTAGCTTGACCTACTTGTCACAGACAGGCATCGTCACTTCGTAAAAAGAAAGGGGATTCGGTTTGCAAGGCATTCCGGATCCCCTTTTCCTTTTCATAATCCAATTATCACGCACAAACAGATCGGTCATGTAGGATCAAAGGTAAGACTCCAATCGTTTCGCATTCGATCTTGCATGACAAGAAAACCCCTCTGACAGGGGGTTAGGTGGGGCATACTCTTTTTTGCTACTGGTGTTAGGAGGGCCAATGGCAGACAACAACACGGAGATCAAGGCCAGCACGGTCGATGATGGTTCCGGCAAGTACGAGATGAAGGGCGGCTTGGGCACTATTGCGATGCTCATTTCGGCGACGGGCATGGGTCTTGTGCCCCTGTTCAGCCGCTGGGCGACCCGTACGGACATGTTCGACGGCGCTTTGGGCTTGAACGCCGGCGATTCCATCGGCGCTTTGATGGCCGTCGGCCGCATGGGCATGGGCTTGCTGTTCTTCGCCGTGCTCATGTTCGCCACCGGCAAGGTGGACGTGTTCAAGAAGCTCAAGCTGACGCCGGCCATCGCGCTGGGCGGCTTGATGATCGGCATGTCGCTTGCGTGCTACGTCACGTCCACGTTGCTGACCACGATCTCGAATGCGGTTCTATTCATCTATATCGGCCCCGTCGTCTGCGTGCTGCTCGCACGTATCTTCCGCAAGGAACCGATGTCGGTTCTGCAGTGGGTTTGCCTGGCGGCGGTGTTCGTCGGTATGCTGTTCGGCAATAACCTGATCGGCTTCAACGAGACCGGTTTCTTCGTCGACTTCAACCTGGTGCCTTCGACGCCCGAGTTCCCGCAGAAGGGCATCGGCGATGCCTTCGGCCTGGCCTCCGGCTTCTTCTACGGCGCTTCGATGTTCTTCAACGGCTATCGTAAGGATGCCGACACCACCGCTCGTGGCGTGTGGAACTTCATCTTCGCCGTCCTGGGCGCTGGTGTTATCACCGTCGTCCTGAACTCGCTCGGTGCAAACCCCGGCATGGAGAACTGGGCTCTCAACATCCACTTCACCGCATTCAACTGGATCGGTGCCCTGCTTTTGTGGGTCATCTGCGGTCCTGTGGCTCTGGGCTTCTTGCTGGTGGCTGGCCGCAACCTGCCGGCTGCTGACTACGGCACCATTGCGTACTGGGAAGTTCCCGTGGCCATCTTCATCGGCCTGGTCGTGTTCAACGAGGCTCTGACGGTCAACACGATCCTCGGCGGCATCCTCATCATCGGCGGCGGCGCTATCCCCTCTATCAAGGGCATGCTTTCCGCTCGCAAGATGAGAAAAGAAGAGGAGATTTGCGAGAATCTTGCCGCTCGCTTGGAAGAGGAAGAAGTCAAGGAGCACCTGCAGTAGGTTTGGCGGCGTGCGCCTGGTTCTCGGGCGCACGCCTTTCCGCTGAGAAGCGGTAATCCATAACCGGAAAGGAAGGGGTGTGATTCATGAAGATCACGAGCAACCTGACCCATGTTGCCACTGAAATCGAGTTCGAAGCGCCGTTGAACGAGGAGGAGCTGCTCGCCGTGTTCGAGAAGAGCGGCGTCCAGGGCTTCCCGGCCGAGCTCGACATCGCCGAGCGCACGGAGGACCACGTCCAGATGATGTCGCTTGACGGCCTGCTGGGCTTCGCCAAGGCGTCCGGGCTGTCCGCGGTGACCTACGACGTGACGTACTTCCCGCACGCCGACGACGCGGAGGTGGCCTACCAGCTCAGGCAGCTGGCGCGCGACCTGGAGATCAGCGCCGAGGTCATCCGCGACGTGTGCGCGGCCGAGATCCAGGAGTACCTGGCCCTCGACGCCAAGCGCGACGCCGGCCTGCCCGTCCACAGCATCGTGGAGGCCTACACGGGCGGCACCGCGTTCGCCTGGTACGGCATGAGCGACTACCCGCGCCTCAAGCGCTTCATCCTGCGCAAGCTGGCGCAGGGCGGTCAGAAGGCCAAGCACAGCTTCATCATGCGCGCCAGCAAGGCCCAGGTGGATATGCTCGACGAGTACTGATCGTCTTTTGCGGTTGAACCTTCGGGTTGCCCTACGGCCTGTCAGCGAGAACGCAGCACGTCCAAAATTATGCGTTTCACGAGGCATTTTAGGTGGAGCCCGTTTGCTGCAAAACGGGCTCCACGCCTTTTCGGGGCAGGGCTCTCGACGGTTCAAACGCATATAAAAGGTTACAGGTTTACCTCGTATTGCCGTTTTTGCGGTATGATAACCTCAGGTTAAGGCGTTTTCCGACTATCGAAAGGGGCTTCTTTTGGAGCACCAGATACGCCGACAGCTTGCGTGTACTTCTAACGAAGCTGCTAATTTCTTAGGGGATTACCATGGGATCTAACGACCAACGTTCCACTATCAGAAAAGTAGCCGTTTCATCGTTCCTTGGGAACTTCATCGAATGGTTCGACTACGCAACCTATTCGTACTTCGCAGTGGTCATCGCCAACGTGTTCTTCCCTGGCGACGACCCGGCGCTTGCGCTCATGCAGACGTTCGCGGTGTTCGCGCTTTCGTTCCTGCTGCGCCCCATCGGCGCCATCTTCTGGGGCAGCATGGGCGACAAGAAGGGCCGCAAGTGGGCCCTGTCCACGTCCATCTTCCTGATGACCGGCGCTACCTTCTGCATCGGCTTGCTGCCGGGCTACCTGGCCATCGGCCTCGCCGCCCCCATCTTGCTGCTGCTGCTCCGCATGATCCAGGGTTTCTCGGCTTCCGGCGAGTATGCCGGCGCTGCTACGTTCCTGGCTGAGTACGCTCCCTCGGACAAGCGCGGCGTGTACTGCTCGCTCGTGCCTGCTTCGACGGCCGTGGGCCTGTTGGTGGGCTCTACGTTCGCCACGGTCATGTACACGATCCTGCCTGACGCAGCCGTGAACGAGTGGGGCTGGCGCATCCCGTTCCTGTTGGCAGGACCGCTGGGTCTCGTCGCTCACTACATTCGTACCAAGCTGGAGGATTCGCCGACGTATCAGGAGATGCAGGCTGCTATCTCCAAGACCGACGACTCGAATCATCCTATCCGCGACCTGTTCTGTCATCACACGAAGGAGCTCATCATCTCCTTCGGTGCCGCCATGCTGAACGCGGTGGGCTTCTACGTGGTTCTCACGTACTTGCCGGTCTACCTGGAGACGGTGGTCATGATGCCGGCGAACGAATCGTCGCTGATCACCACTATCTGCCTGGTCGCGTACGTGGCGTTCATCTTCGGCATGGGGCATCTGTCCGATAAGTTCGGGCGCAAGAAGATGCTCATCATCGCCTGTGTGTCGTTCATCGTGCTGACGGTGCCGGCGTTCATGCTGTTGAACACCGCGCAGTTCTTCACGGTGCTGGCCGTCGAGCTGGTGCTGTGCCTGGCGCTTACCATCAACGACGGTACGCTGTCCAGCTATCTGACCGAGACGTTCCCGACGGCGGTGCGCTACACCGGCTTCGCCCTGTCGTTCAACTTGGCGAACGCCCTGTTCGGCGGTTCCGCCTCGTTCATCTCGACTGCTCTGATCGCCGCTACCGGCTCCGGTCTCGCGCCTGCCTGGTACATGGTCGGCGTGTCTTGTGTCGCGCTGGTGGCGATGATACTATCGCACGAACATACGGGTAAGGATCTGTCCGAAGTGTAAGGCCCTGCGGTCTGCACGACGATAGTGCTGATACAAACGGGCGCCGTCCAGACCTGCTGGTCCGGACGGCGTTCGCTCATGAGACGGCGTGCTCGCGCCGCCCGTACAATGGAGGACGAATGGCTGAAACATCGCAGACGCCGAAGTCTTTGAAAGCTCAGATCACGCGCACGTCGCTCGTGCTGGCCGCGGCGGCGTTGTTGCGCGAGCAGGGGCCGAAAGCCGTGACGTATCGCAAGGTGGCGAAGTGGGCCGGTGCGGCCTCGTCGTCGGTCGGATATTACTTCGACTCGGTGACGCAGTTGCTGCACGAGGCCGGTCGCTACAATATTCAGCTGTGGGCCGAGCGTGCAGAGAAAGCGGCATCGGCTGCCGAAGGCCTTGAGCCTGAAGAGTGTCGTCGTCATGTAATCGACCTACTCATTCGCGCCTGCTTGCCCGATGAATCGGTGGTGCCTTCGGCTCACTACGGGCAGCTGATTGCCGCGGCCGAATCGGACGTGGTCACCGAGGCTTACCAGAAGGGCCGCGTTTCGCTCGATGCCGCCATCGAGCGCATCCTTGCACGCGCAAAGATCGATATGCCGCCACGTATGGTGGGCACCGTGGTAGACGGCGCGGCAGTGGCCGCCATTTCCGAGGGGTACGACGTGCGCAAGTTCGCGTCCGATATCCTGCGCGATGCCGTCGAAGTCTACATCAAGGCATCTGAAGCTTAACGCTTGTAGCGCGCCTCAGTAATCCAGCAACTCACGTTTCGGCGACGGGAGGGTGAACGCCCTCCCGTCGCCGTTCTTCTTTCCAGCCTGAATGGTAGAACGGATGCAAGAAACGCATCGATTGCGATGTCGCGCCGCTGTGTTCGCGAGCGGCGCGACATCGCGTCCTAGGTGAGGAAAGGGGTTGAGGCAGCATGAGCGATACTCGTCGCGCACCGGAGGCGTCTTCGGCTGACGCGGGCCCGGTGGGCTCGGTGAGCCGGCCGTCGTTCAAACGCACGTTGACGTTCTTCGGATTCTTCGCCATCACGGCTTCCATGGTGATGACGGTATACGAGTACCCGTCGTTTGCGTCGTCGGGATTCCAGCTGGTGTTCTTCCTGATCATCGGCGGCATCCTGTGGTTCTTGCCCGTGGCGCTGTGCGCTGCGGAAATGGCCACGGTGAAAGGATGGGAATCGGGCGGCATTTTCGCCTGGGTGGGCAATACGCTGGGCAGACGGTGGGGTTTCGCCGCGCTGTTCTTCCAGTGGTTCCAGATCACGGTTGGGTTCGTCACCATGGCGTTCTTCATCCTGGCGGCGCTGGCCTACGTGTTCAGGTGGGACGCGCTGTACAACAACCCGCTGGTGATGTTCTTCGGCGTGGCGGCCATCGTGTGGCTGCTCACGCTCACGCAGCTGGGCGGCACGAAGTACACGGCGCGCATCTCGAAGGTGGGCTTCGTAGGCGGCATCATCGTGCCCGTGCTGGTGCTGCTGGTGGGCTTGGTGATCTACTTCGCCACGGGCGGCGTCTCGCAGATCAAGATGGACGCGGCCACGTTCGTGCCCGACTTCGGCAAGGTGGACACGCTGGTCATCTTCGCGTCGTTCATCCTAGCGTACATGGGCGTGGAGGCTTCCGCTTCGCACGTGAACGAGCTGAAGAACCCGAACCGCAACTACCCGCTTGCCATGATCGTGCTGGCTATCCTCACCATCGCGCTGGACGCGCTGGGCGGCTTGGCCGTGGCTACGACGCTGCCTGCGTCGGTTCTGGACGGCAACCTGTCGTTCGGCGTGATCGAGGCGTTCCGCGCCATCTTCGTGCAGCATATCGGCCCGTCCATGAGCTGGATCGTGTTCGTGGTGGCGCTGCTGCTGGCGCTGGGCGTGCTTGCCGAGATCTCGGCGTGGATCGTGGGCCCGTCGCGCGCGCTGCTCGACACGGCGCACGACGGCATCCTGCCCCCGTCGTTCAAGAAGGTTAACAAGTACGGCGTGTCGGTGAAGACGGTGGTCATCCAGGCCGTCATCGTCACGGTGTGGGATGCGGTGCTGTGCGGATCCATCGCGCTGTCCGGCGGATCCAGCTCGTCGGTGGGCTACCTGACGGCCATCGGTCTGACCGTGGTCATCTACCTGGTGGGATACGTGCTGTTCTTCCTCGGGTACTTCTATCTGATCTTCAAGAAGAAGAATCTGCAGCGCTCGTTCCAGCTGCCCGGCGGCACGCCGTTCAAGGCCATCGTGGCGGGCGTCGGCCTCATCATGACCGTGGCGACGTTGATCATCTCGTTCTTCCCGTCGTCGAACCTGGACGCGCAGTCGAACGCGGTGTACCAGGCGACGCTGGGCGTGGCGTTCGCGATATCGGTGGCTATCCCCTTCATCATATACGCGTTGCGTCATCGTTGGGAGCCGAAGCCTGTCGTGCCGGTAGGGGCGACGGTTGCCGCGCCTTCGGGCGCTGCCATGCCCGCGCGTCCCGCGGCTCCCGAACAGGGCGCCCATGCACGTACGGACGCGGGCGCTTCCGGCCCCATCAACAAGCGTACGAAGGCTCGTGACGCGATGGGCGGCACGCGTGATGTTACGGGCTCTCCCCGATCGGCGGGGGCAAGCGGCGCAGTCGCCGCCGGCGGATTAAGCGAGCGCGTGGCGCAGGGCATTTCCAGCGTGGTGGTCGGCGTGACCAGCCGCCCGCCGGGACCCATTCCTGTGGACGCGAAGGATCCGCACGGTGCCCCCGACCCGCTGCGCACGCCTACCGTGGACGAAGGCCGTGCGCACGAGATGCCCCAGCCTCCGGCCTGCGGCGTGCCCACGCCGCAGAACCCCATGCCGGTTCCGTGCGACGTCTCGGACGAGGATTCCGCCTCGCGGCATGCGGCTTCCAGCTCCGGTGCCGAACGGCCTGCGGCCGATGCCGCCGACGTGCGCGACGATCTGATCGACCGCACGGCGGAAGGCGACCCCAGCTTGCGCTCCAGCGTGACGGAGGGCGTGGTCGGGCAGGGCGTTCCCCAGGCCGACCCCGATACGCCCGATCCGCAGCGCGAGACGGGCATCGACACCGACAAGCCGGCCCGCTAGCGCGCAGCGAACAACCAGGTATCAAACTTCGAAACAGGAGGTTTTCATGAAGGAACAGACATCTACCAGCAAGATCCTCGACAGCATGGACGAGGGTACCAAGTACTCGACGCCCATCTTCGGCTCCGAGGCGTCCGACGTGGCCATGCCGCGTCTCAAGATGAACGCCCAGCCGGTCGAGCCGCGCATCACGTACGAGATGATCAAGGAGTATCTGTCCATCGAGGGCAACGCCACGCAGAACCTCACCACGTTCTGCCAGACGTACATGGAGCCCATGGCCACGAAGATCATGGCCGAGACGATGGAGAAGAACGCCATCGACAAGGACGAGTACCCCATGACGGCCGACCTCGAGAACCGCTGCGTCGCCATGATCGGCGATTTGTGGCACGCGAACCCCGACGAGGAGCCCATGGGCACGTCCACCGTCGGCTCGTCCGAGGCCTGCATGCTGGGCGGTTTGGGCATGCTGTTCCGCTGGAAGAAGCTGGCGAAGGACGCGGGCATCGACATCTACACCGAGCAGCGTCCGAACCTGGTGATTTCCGCGGGCTACCAGGTATGCTGGGAGAAGTTCTGCCGCTATTGGGACATCGAGATGCGCCTCGTGCCGCTTGAGAAGGACCACCTGTCGCTGAACATGGACACGGTCATGGACTACGTGGACGACCACACCATCGGCATCACGGCCATCCTCGGCATCACGTACACCGGCAAGTTCGACGACGTGCAGAAGCTCGACGAGCTGGTGGAGGCGTACAACCAGGATCATCCGAAGCTGCCCATCCGCATTCACGTGGACGGCGCGTCGGGCGGCATGTTCGCCCCGTTCGTGGAGCCCGACCTGGTGTGGGACTTCCAGCTGAAGAACGTGTGGTCCATCAACTGCTCCGGCCACAAGTACGGTCTCGTGTACCCCGGCATCGGCTGGGTGGTGTGGCGCAGCAAGGAGGCGCTGCCCGAGGACCTGATCTTCTGGGTGAGCTACCTGGGCGGCGAGGAAGCCACCATGGCCATCAACTTCTCGCGCTCCGCGTCGCAGATCGTGGGTCAGTACTACGTGCTGATGCGCAACGGCTTCGAGGGCTTCAAGGAGATCCAGGAGCGCACGCTCGACGTGGCGCGCTACCTGGCCGCCGAGCTCAAGGAGATGGGCATCTTCGAGATCTACGAGGACGCGTCGCACATTCCCATCGTGTGCTGGGGCTTGAAGGACGACGCCGACGTGGAGTGGTCGCTGTACGACCTGTCCGACCGTCTGCGCATGAGCGGCTGGCTGGTGCCGGCGTACCCGATGCCCGCCGACATGCAGGACACCACCGTCCAGCGCGTCGTGGCGCGCGCCGACTTCTCCATGCAGCTGTGCATCAAGCTGGTGGAGGACATGAAGAAGGAGATGGACACGCTGAACAAGGCGAAGTTCGTCACCGGCAACACCCAGGGCGTCATCCAGACCGGCTTCAACCATGGCGGCCGCTCCGCCGTCGACAAGGGCGAGAAGGTCCAGACGAAGGCGAAGAGCAACCAGTAACGGCTGGTGGTAGAAAAGCAGGTAAGGGGCCTGAACTTCGGGCTCCTTACCTGCATAGTGCAGGCGCCTGTAAATATGATTGATAAAGTCATGGACAAAAGTGGGCACTTTTCAGTAGGTTTTGCCGGGAAATCGGATAGGCCGCACATCGTGTTTTAGAAAACGCCTGGTGAAAGAGTTGTCGTTTCATATATTCTCATAGAAACATAAAGAAAAGTGGCGCTTTTTGTCCATTATTAAAATAGTCATATATAAAAGCCATCGACAAAGCATGTCGATGGCTTGTGCAAATCGTTTGCGCGCTCGCTACCCGAAGATGCCGAACTTGTAGACAAAGTATCCGGCGAGGGCACCGACGATGGCGGAAACTAGCGTGAGGATCACACCCCTGAGCACGGGATGCCGACGGGCACGCTGGCTGCGCGGATTGCTGCGATCGACGGGCTCGCCCTTCGAGTATGCGAGAATCTCGTGATAGGTTACCAGATCGTGCTCTTTCTTGATGCGCTCCACGCGAGCGAGTAGCACCATTCCGAAGCCCCATATCAACAGGCCGATAATGCCGGACGGCACGGCGTCCCAGCCCCACCAGCTGATGCCTGCGATGGCGGCCGCGACTCCCAGAATAACGATGCCGAAACCTGCCCAGGTCAAGGCCATCATCTTCTTGTAGTCGTTCGAGATTGCTTCCTTCATGGCTTCCACGTCTCCTTTGATCAGTTCGTCGACTGTAACGTCGAAGAGGACGCTGAGCAGCAGCAGGCTTTCCACATCGGGGTAGGTTTTGTCGTTCTCCCAGCTTGAGACGGTCTGGCGCGAAACGTAGATCTTCGCGGCGAGGTCGTCTTGCGAGAGCCCTCGTTCCGTCCGATGACGTTTGATCTGACTGCCGAGCTCCATGCGTTTCCCTTCGTTGATCATAGGTTGCCATGACGCGGCAAAGTGTACCATCAAATGGCCTTGACGCAGGGCGTTCCATCTCCGGCATACTCTGTCAAAAGTTCTTTACATGCTATTTGAACAGGAGCGATGCATCATGGCATCCTGGATGCCGTTTGGCGACGCGGCACTTACGGATGATGGCGAACGCGATCTTCGAGCAGCGCCCGTCGTATGCTCGGACGCAGTGACGGTGTCGATGAGGAGCGCGCTGTGAAGAAGATTCTGATTGTCCTGACCAACACTGCTGCGTACGGGGAGAGGAATGTCGCCACGGGGCTATGGTTGGGGGAGGCTGCGGAGTTCATGGACGAGGCGATTCAGCGCGGGTATGCGGTGGATTTCGTCAGCCCCAAGGGCGGCTACGTGCCGCTCGACCCGCGCAGCATGAAGCCTGCGTACGTCGATCGCGCTGCGTTCGCGCTGTACCGCACGCGTGACTTCCAGGAGAGAGCCCTTGCGCATTCGATGCATCCCGACGACGTGGATCCTGGCGAATACGTCGCCCTGTATTACACGGGCGGTCATGGCGTGATGTGGGATTTTCCCAGCAGCGAGGGTCTTGAACGGCTCTGCTTGGAGGTGTACGGCAACGGTGGCTACCTCGCCACGGTGTGCCATGGCATCGCCGGGCTGCTGTACGTGAAGGAAGGTTCCAGATACCTGATCGAGGGAAAGAGCATCACGGGTTTTACCGCGATGGAGGAGCGCCTCAGCGGTAAAAGCGCTGTTATCCCATTCTGGAACGAGCAGGTGGCGAAAGCGCATGGAGCCGTGTTTCGCAAGAAACGCCCGTTCGCCGAGCACGCCATTCAGGACGGAAGGATCATCACCGGCCAGAATCCCGAATCGCCCCGCGCCGTTGCCCGCCTGCTGCTGAAAAACTTAGAACGCCCCCTGTGCTGAACCCGGTTCTCGTTCGCCATTTGGGACCGGATTCAGCACAGGGGGCGCCTGGGGAAAGGAGGCGGTTGCGCGGAGCGAATCGCGCGCAACCGCTGTTGGCGATGGAAAAGCTTAGTCCTCGCGCTCGATGGGCATGCTCATGCAGCGCGGGCCGCCACGGCCGCGGGACAGCTCGGCGGACGGGACGATGATGAGGTCGAGGCCCTTGTCGCGCAGCACCTTGTTCGTGACGTCGTTGCGCTCGTACACCACGATCTTGCCCGGGGCGATGCACAGCGTGTTCGAGCCGTCGTTCCACTGCTCGCGCTCGGCCGCGATGC
>OGXN01003021.1_pt1 | contig 10475 bp, 12 predicted proteins | sample 1576281 | NCBI WGS metagenome assembly OGXN01 (sample SAMEA3541494, study PRJEB24748) | human gut metagenome | biome: human gut; feature: human-associated habitat; material: faeces | place: China | collected 2012
TACACTTGTCAAGCAGGATGATACATATCAGGTACAGGAAAACGGACATTTGATTTATACCATTGTACAGGAAAAGGAAGGTAACTTGATCAATATCTTATTAAAAAATCCATATGAAGATGTAGTACTAAGTTTTTATCAAATCAAAAAATGGTATCATATTTTGCCAGTATTGAAATCACATGAATTCACAATGTATGAACAGGAAGAAAAAATTGGGGAACTGCGTAAAAGTAAAAACGGATTCGATATGATTTATCATGATGTAACGTATCATATTTATGGAGGCAGACATGCCGCAAAACGCAGTGTTATCATCTTTGATCGTCAGATGCAGGTCGCAGAATTTACGATTGAGGAGAATAGCTGTACCGTGAATTTCTCAAATGGTGTTTTTGGCAGTATTTATGCATTATGTATGTATCTGTTTATGGAGATCATGAAAGAAAACGAATTTGAAGAAGAAGCATACCTTGATCATTATCAGGGCATGTATATGAGGAGTATCTAATATGTCCTGGAAGGATAAAACCTGTTTTATTGATTTAGATGGGACAATGTATCGCGGGGATGAATTAATTGATGGTGCGATTGAATTTATTGATTATCTAATTGCACAGGATATCCCTTATTATTTCATTACCAATAATGCGATGCGTACGCATGCTCAAAATCGTGAAAAGATGGAACGTATGGGATTTCATGGTATACGTGATGAAGCTTTCTTTACCAGTGCCATGGCTTCTGCTGCATATGCGAAACGTTATTTAAAAGGCAATAAAGCATATTATATTGGACAGGAAGGAATGAAGGAAGCCCTTCTTGAACAGGGATTTATAATTGATGAACAGGAAGCGGATCATGTATTTATTGGTTTAGATGTACATGCAAGCTATGAACAGTAGTGTAAAGCATTTAATCTGATACAAAAAGGTGCCACTTTGATAGGCACAAATGCTGATCGAAGACTTCCACATGGAGATGGTTATCGAATTGGTAATGGGGCAATCGTCGCAATGTTTCAATATGCCAGTGAATCTGAAGGCTTGATCATTGGGAAACCGAATGAAGCAATGATGAAAGAAGCGTTAAGCTTTGCCCATGTTGACGCAAGTCATTGTGTGATGATTGGAGATAATCTGGAAACAGATATTTTGTTTGGTATACAAAATCAGGTGGAAACGATTTTTGTGACCAGTGGCGTTCATGATGAACATGACGCAAAACGCATGGATATCCAGCCAGATATCATCGTACATAATTTAAAAGAACTCATATAAAAAATTCTGAAGCATATCATGAAATGAGGAGATTTCATGAACATTCAGAATTTTTTTCTTATATTTGAAGATGCAGGATTATTCCTGTATTCAATTTTAAAGGCATTTCTGCCACTTCCATCTTTAGAAGTACTACTTGTGCCATTGTGCTTAAAGAGTCCACAAAAATGGATATGGTATTCTATGATTGGTGCGGCAGGCACCTGTATCGGAGGTGCTATTGGTTATCTGCTGGCTTGGCGTATTGGTTCATCAGTATTAAAAAATATCGCTGCCAAAGAGGATATTGAAAAAGGGGAAGCATTGATGGAGCGTTATGGTGTCATTGCGGTTTTTATCGGTGGCATAACACCGCTTCCTGATTTTCTTTTAGCTTATCTTGCCGGCTTTACGCATATGCCATTTTTAAAATTCACATTAAGTGACGGTATTGCTAGATTATTGAGAAGTTTGTTGGTTACGTATTGTTTAAACCGTCTTCATACCATAATCAATGTTGATCGCTTTGGCATATGGATTTCCATCTTGATTCTGGTTTGGATGATATATGAATGGGTGAAAACTAGAAGAAAACTTCAGGCACAAAGAATATCAAAAAAATAAGGTAAGATCTGATCATCATCCATCTTTTCCGGATGCCATTGTACACCTAAGATAGGCAGCTTTTTATGTGCAATGGCTTCTACATACATTTCTTCACTATATCCAAGGGATTGTAAATCATCCCCTAATTTGCCAATCACTTGATGATGATAACTGTTGACGATGCATGGTGTTTGATATAACTGTGTCAAAACACTGCCACTGGCAAAATAAATAGAATGCATATGATTTTTCGCATGCGTTTTCTCATTCATATGTGTTAATAAAGAACCATGAAAATATAAATTAATGATTTGTATACCACGACAAATACCAAGAATTGGTTTTTTCTGTTTCACAAAGGCGTCTAGTACGATAAAATCAAAATGATCCATCATGGAAGCATAATACGTACATTCCGCTCTTTTTTCTTCTTGTACATAATACCCCTGTACATCATATCCACCAGGTATGATCAAACAATCACATATTGTTAATGCATGAATCAAGGATGTGTTGGATACAATAGGATAAATACTCCATCCAAGTGCTTCTATCGCTTTTACATAAGACGCATTCACAAACCATTTCTTTTGATCCTCAAAATCCTCTAAACGACCTATGATTCCTGCACATTTCAAATGCATCACCCCTATGTTTAAGATATGCATTCATGAATAAAACGTGAAAAAAGCATTATACAGATTTTGTATAATGCTTGCCCTGCCACGTATTGCGGCGTACCATTTCTTTATCAATATCATTTAAAACAACAACCTTTTTTAATGTCCAATCAGGTGCAATCAATTTATCCTTTACACCATCACCCGTTAATCGCTGAATGATGATTTCAGGAGGAAGAAGCTCTAATTGAGATACCACAATATCAATATATTCCTCTTTTGTTAGAATAGGGAATGGATGCTCTTTATACTCTTTAGCCATCTGGGTATCTTCCATAATGTGTAACATATGTATCTTTATGGCATGAATGGGCAGATCTGCGATTGCACGTACAGTATCTAACATCATTTCCTTGCTTTCATAAGGCAGGGAATTAATGATGTGTACACAGATTTTTAAATCCGTATGCTTTAAACGTTGGATACAGTCTAAGAAAGTCTGATAATCATGCCCACGGTTTACTCGTTTTGCTGTTTCATCATGTATGCTTTGTAATCCCAATTCTATCCAGATATCTTTTTGTTTCGTTAAAGATTGAAGATATGTAATCTTATCATCTTCTAAACAATCGCAACGTGTCGCAATGCTTAAGGCTACTACATCTTCACGATTCACAAAGGGATCAAAGGTTTTCTTTAAGGTGTCTAGTTTCGCATATGTATTTGTATATGCTTGAAAATAAGCGATGGCACTGCCATCAGGCCATTTGCGTTTCATCATTGCCTTACGCTCTTCAAACTGCGCAAATAGATCTTCATGAATATCCCCAGCATATTCTCCAGAACCAAGAGAACCACAAAAGCTGCATCCACCAACGCCGCAAGTTCCATCACGGTTAGGGCAGGAGAAATTTGCGTTTAATGCTACTTTAAATACTTTTTCATGATATTGATGCTTTAAATAATAATTCCATGTATGATAACGCTTGTTGTCATCACTGAAAGGGAAAGGATTTACTTTTTTCATATTCATCACCAGATGTATTTTATCATAAAATGAATAGAAAACTAAATGTAAATGATTGTAAGCAAAATATATGATTTTCAATAGAAAAACTTATTCCTTTTTTCGACAAATTATGCGATAATAATAGACACGCATATAGAGATTGAGGATGTTGTTGATATGAGTATAGAAAAGAAAGTCATCCAGTGTAAAAAATATCCGATTACCTATACACTGGTTATCAAACAGGTAAAAAATATAAATATGCGTATATCTCCAAAGGGAGAAGTTGTGGTAAGTGCGAATCCTTTTATACCGATGGAAAAGATTGATGATTTTGTGAGTAGCAAGATCTCATGGATTATTGAACATCAAAAGTCGGTGATGGAACAGAATGCGAAAACCATGATCAGCGATACGCATATCCTATTGTTTGGAAACGATTTAAAGATCAAGAAAAGCAAGGGAAAATACAATCATGTAAGCTATGACAACCAGTATCTGTATGTACAGATGAAGGAAGGCAGCGATATAGATAAAGTCATCAGACAGTTTTTAGATAAACTGTGCAAGGATGTATATACCGATGTTGCAATGATGACACATAAATCTCTGCATGATTATCAGTTACCATTCCCACAGATTAAAATCAGGGATATGAAAAGCCGTTGGGGAAGCTGTACACCGGCAAAGAACAGTATTACATTAAACAAGAAGTTGATTCATTATCCATTTGAGTTTATTGAATATGTGGTATTGCATGAGTTTGTACACTTTATACAGCCAAACCATTCCAAAGCATTTTATCACATTATAGAAAATTATATGCCAGATTATAAAGAGCGTATGAAATTAGTTGGATGAAAGAGAGCAGCCTATGATTAAGATTATTACAGATACGTCAGCCTTATTTACAATTGAAGAAGGAAAACGTATGAACATTGATGTATTGCCACTATGTGTAAGCGTAGATGATCACCATTTGCGTGATTTATGCTTTGACACAAACGAATTTTTAGAAAGTGTAAAGAATGGACATGTGCCATCTTCTTCACAACCTCCGATTGGAGATGTCATTGAAGCATTTGAACGTGCACAGGGGAATGATGTATTAAGCATCTGTATGGCAGATGGTTTATCTGGAACCTATGAAACAGCAACGATGGCTCGTGAACAAATGCCAGAAAAAGAAAGAATTCATGTTTTAAATTCTAAAACATTATGTGGACCACATCGTTATCTTGTGGAAAAAGCAGTACATTTACGTGATGCGCAAGAACCTATTCAGGTGATTATTGAGAAACTGGAAGAAAGTATTGCACATATGCAGTCTTTTCTGATTCCACAAGACTTCTCGTTTTTAAAACGTGGAGGCCGTTTAAAACCAGCAGCTGCAAGTATTGGTGGACTTTTGAAATTAAAACCTGTTATGCAGCAGGTAGATGATGGTAAACGATTAGATAAATATACGATCAAACGGACATTAAGCAAGGCCGTATCTGAAATAATGGAGAAGTTTAAAGAAATGGGAGTCAATCATGATTATATGATTTATGTATCTCATGCGGATGCTTTGGCAGATGCAAAAAAAATCATGGAACAGATCAAAGCTGTTTTCCATGATACAGAAATTCAGTTATTAGAACTATCTCCTGCCTTTATCACACAGGGTGGACCTGGATGTATTGCTATCCAGACAATAAAAAAATAAAGAAAGAATCAACGTTTAAATGCGTTGATTCTTTTTAAATATGACATATTGATCGAGAACAAAAGCCAAAACAGCACCAACTATATAACAAAGTAAATCACTCATCAAAAAGCCCTGACCTAATAATAGGCATAAAGGTGTTTGACGTAAAGCATTTAACCATGCTACATCAATCATTTGAGAAAACTCAATCATAAAGGAAAATATGATAGTGACAATCAAAATGAAAGATGCTTTTCTATCTGGCAAGAGCCATAAAAAGATAAAGTAAAACATGGATGCCCATAATGTATCTCCACCATATGCATGAAAGAAGGTGGGAAGGGGAAGACTACTTCTTGATAATAGGCCTAAAAGAATACAGAGGATGATCCATACAGATATCCATCCTCTGTTTCTTTTGGTATTACATCTCTCTGCCAATAACATTGGCAATTTTTCTGCCTTTACGAATAACTTCCGCAAAACGTTCTGGTTTCAATGACTGGGCACCATCACTCCATGCGTTTTCCGGATCATTGTGTACTTCAATAATCAAACCATCAGCACCTGCAGCGATAGCGGCAAGGGAAGCACTCTCAACAAGTTTCCAGTCACCAGTCGCATGACTTGGATCAATGATGATTGGTAAATGCGTTTTCTCTTTGATGATTGGCACAACACTTAAATCCAAAGTGTTTCTTGTATATGTTTCAAATGTACGGATACCACGTTCACAGAAGATAACATTTTCATTTCCTTCTGACATGATGTATTCCGCAGCCATGATCCATTCTTCAATTGTGTTGGCAAGCCCACGTTTTAAAAGGACTGGCTTATTGGTCTTACCAACTGCTTTTAACAGATCAAAGTTTTGCATATTACGGGCACCAATCTGAATTAAATCTACGTTTTCAATGAATTCATCCAGTTTATCAGCGCTCATGAGTTCACTAACGATAGGAAGTCCATAGGTTTCTCTTGCGTGAACCATACAGTTGACACCTTCTGTGCCCATACCCTGGAATGCATAAGGGCTGGTTCTTGGTTTATACGCGCCACCTCTTAACATATCGCCACCGGCTTCTTTGACAGCTTTTGCGATTTCCATAATCTGCGTATCACCTTCTACGGAGCAAGGCCCGCCAATCACAACGATTTTTTCATTGCCACCGATTTTGATGCCGGCAACATCAACAATCGTATCAGCCGGGTGAAATAAACGGTTGGCTTTTTTATATGGTGCCGCAATACGTGTTACATTTTCTACAAATGGATGTGCTTTTACCAGCTTTTCATCCACCTTGCTGGTATCACCGACCAACCCAAAGACATTGTAGTTGTCACCATAAATCATGGTAACAGATAAGCCTTTGTTTTCAAAGCTTTTTACAAGCTTATTGACCTCTTCCTTAGGTGCATCCTTCTTTAATGTAATAATCATAAGTTTATCCCTCTTCTTTCTTTATAATTTTTGACAATATGCATCAAACATTTGTTTGATCATTTCTATGACAGTACCAAGATCGTTATTGTTGTCGATACAGATATCTGCAGCTGCTTCATATAACGGCGCTCTTATATCCAGCATTTCCTGTATGGCAGCTTTACTCTTTGATAAAGGACGTGCATCGTCTACTAAAAGTTTGTCGATATCCCGTCTGATATAACAAAGCATACCATTTCGCTTTAAAGCATTAACGTTCTGTTTTCTTAAAATGCTGCCGCCACCTGTTGCAATCACAGCCTGCTTTTTCTGTGACAGCTGCAAGATTACTTTGGTTTCCAAATCACGGAAGTATGCTTCACCTTCATCCTGGAAAATGTCTTTGATTGATTTTTTAGCAATCTGTTCTATTTGTGTATCTACATCATAGAATTCTTTATGCAGATCTTCTGCTAATTGTCTGCCAATGCTGGATTTACCGCTGCTTGGCATTCCAATCAATACAATGGATGTCATTTCCTTCATCATATCACGATATATTTCGTGAATAGCATGATTTTCTATGCTTGTTGATAAAAAGTGTTCAACAGCAACTTTTGCCTGCGCTATCAGCATTTCTAGACCACCAATGGAAGGTACATTCTGATTGTTTGCCTGTACACAAAGGGAGGTACGAAGTGGATTATAGATAATATCCACCACATATTTTAAATCTTTGAAGGCAGTTAAATCAAGTGGGCAATCATCATCATGGGGATACATCCCACTTGGAGATGTATTAATGATGATATCTGCATCCATATGCTGCTGATAGACTTCATCATAACTGATGGTATTTGCACTTTTTGAACGGCGTACCTTTAAAATTTCTTTTGCATGGAAATCTTTTAAAACTTTTGTGATTGCTTTAGCGGCACCACCATCGCCAATCATCAATACCTTTTGACCTTGGATGGGAACACCATGGCGTTTTAACATATAAGCGAATCCATCATAATCGGTGTTATACCCATATAATCTGCCATCCCGGTTGACAATCGTATTCACACTGCCAATAGCCTGCGCTTTTTCATCAATTTCATCAAGATAAGCCATACAATCAATCTTATAAGGAATCGTCACGTTGATTGCCTTGAAATCATGCTGCTTCATGAATACTGGAAATTCTTCTTTTGTTAACGGACATAAATCATATGTGTAATCTGCCAGCTTTTCGTGGATTTCTTTGGAAAAACTGTGCGATAAATGTTCTCCAATCAGTCCATATTTCATAACTTCACCCCTTTTTTCGGAAAGTATCATGATATAAAAAGAAAAGCATCATGGTCATTTGCCTCGATGCTTTGTTACGCCCTGATAAATACAAAATAACCATTTGTTACATGGCTTTATCAGGGCTATCTAAAGTAAAAATAAAATTTAGAAGATGTTTGTTTCATCATAAATACCACTCCAATTGCCTCTAGCATACCGTATCTATTGAAAAAAAGCAAGTGTTTTTATGTAATTTTTATGAAAACAATGTAACAAAAAATGAAAAATCTATCAAAAAGAATAGACGAATTGACAAATTTCGACTATAATGTTCTAGTGAAAGGGGCATGTTGTATGTTGAAAATCAAAAATCTTACGATTGGTGATGGCATACCGAAAATCTGTGTACCTATGTGCAGTGCAAATGAAGAACAGCTGATAAAAGAAGCTGATGAAATTGCCGCAAAGCATGTGGATATCGCAGAATGGAGAATGGATCATTATGAAAATGTATTTGACATAAAGCGTGTGGTTTCTTTTGCGGAAACGCTGAAAAAGCATTTAGCAGATACACTTTTGTTATGTACCTTTCGAACAGGTAGAGAAGGCGGCAATCCGATTGCATTCGATGATAATCTTTATTTTGATATGAATAAAGCTTTGATTAAAAGCAGACACCTGGATATGATTGATTTAGAATTGTTCATGGATAAACTAAGATTAAAAGAATTGATTGCGACTGCGCATATCTATGGCGTTCATGTGATTATGAGTAATCATGACTTTCATCGAACACCGGGGAAAGAAGAATTAATGACACGATTGATGACCATGAAACGAATGGAAGCAGATATTTTAAAGATTGCGGTTATGCCAAAAAATGAAGAAGATCTGTTAACACTGTTAGAAGTGACACAACAGATGAAATCCAGAGTGCCAAAGCAGGCATTAGTGACGATATCCATGGGCAAACAAGGATTATTGTCAAGAATCAGTGGAGAGATTTTTGGTTCATCCATCACATTTGCTACAATGCATGGACAAAGTGCACCAGGGCAGATTCCATATGAAGAGCTTCAAAAAGTTTTACAGATGATCCATCAAAATCTAATGTCAGATGATATTTAGTAAATCGGTTTACTAAATGATGGGTTTGTGGTATATTACTATTGTATTCACTTAGTGAACATAGTAAAATAGTAATAGGAAAATTGTAACGGTTTACAAAATGTAGAGCTATAGAGAGGAGAAACCATGTACAAGATTATTAAGAAAGAAATTTTGAATCCTACGGTTACAAAAATGGTCGTAGAAGCTCCAGCGGTTGCAAAGAAAGCATTAGCTGGTCAGTTTATTATTTTGCGTGTTAATGAAAATGGAGAACGTATTCCATTGACGATTGCTGATTATGATAGAGAAAACGGTACAATCACAATCATATTCCAGATTGTTGGAAAGACAACCATGCTGTTGAATGAATTAAATGAAAATGACTACATCCAGGACTTTGTAGGTCCTTTAGGAAAACCATCTAATATTGAAGGTTTAAAAAAGGTCTGCGTTATTGGTGGAGGTGTAGGATGTGCCATTGCGTATCCTACAGCAAAAGCATTGCACGAAAATGGTGCTGAAGTAACTGTTATCACTGGCTTTAGAAATAAAGACCTTGTGATTTTAGAAGATGAACTCAAGAATGTCAGTGATCATGCATATCTTGTCAGCGATGATGGAAGTACAGGTACCAAAGGACTTGTGACAAACGTGTTGGAAGATTTGATTAATCAAGGTGAAACATTTGATGAAGTTATCGCGATTGGACCATTAATCATGATGAAATTTGTTTGCCAGTTGACAAAGAAATACAATATCAAGACGACTGTATCTATGAATCCAATTATGATCGATGGTACAGGAATGTGTGGAGGATGTCGTTTAACCGTTGGCGGAAAGACAAAATTCGCCTGTGTAGATGGACCTGACTTTGACGGTCATGAAGTAGACTTCGATGAAGCAATGAGTCGTGGAGCAACATATCGTGACTTTGAAGCAAGAGAAAGAGAAGCTACATGTAATCTGTTGAAGAAAGGAGATGCACAATAATGCCTAATATGTCTTTGAAAAAGGTAGAAATGCCTGTACAGGATGGAGAAGTAAGAAGAAATAACTTTGATGAAGTTACACTTGGATATACAAAAGAAATGGCGATGGAGGAAGCAGAACGCTGTCTGCATTGTCCTACAAAACCTTGTATCAGTGGATGTCCAGTATCTGTCAATATTCCTGATTTTATCGAACAGGTAAAACTGGGTGAATTTGAAAAAGCTTACCAGATCATTCACCAAACAAGCTCTTTACCTGCTGTTTGTGGACGTGTATGTCCTCAGGAAACACAATGCGAGAGTAAATGTGTGCGTGGCGTAAAAGGGGAAGCAGTAGCGATTGGACGTTTGGAACGATTTGTTGCGGACTGGCATCGTGAAAATGTAAAAGAAGAAATTGTGAAACCAGAAAGCAATGGTCATAAAGTAGCTGTTGTTGGGGCAGGTCCTGCAGGGCTTACCTGTGCTGGTGACTTAGCAAAAAAAGGTTATCA
>OGXN01003025.1_pt1 | contig 10462 bp, 7 predicted proteins | sample 1576281 | NCBI WGS metagenome assembly OGXN01 (sample SAMEA3541494, study PRJEB24748) | human gut metagenome | biome: human gut; feature: human-associated habitat; material: faeces | place: China | collected 2012
GCCCAATGACCTTACAAGCAAGCTCTAGGACTATGGTAGGCAGTTGAGAAATTGTCACCAGAAGCAAAAGCAGACGTTGAAGCCAAAGTGGCAACCATGATTGATGTTTATAAATCACGCCTTCAAACAGCAGATTGGTTGGCTCCTGAGACACGTGAAAAGGCTATTACGAAACTCAATGTCATCACACCTCATATCGGTTATCCAGAAAAACTACCTGAGACATATGATAAGAAGATTATTGATGAGAACTTGTCACTTGTTGATAATGCACAGAAGTTAGTCGAAATTTCAGTTGCACATAGTTGGAGCAAGTGGAATCAACCTGTTGATCGTAGTGAGTGGCATATGCCTGCCCACATGGTTAATGCTTACTATGATCCACAGCAGAACCAAATTGTTTTCCCAGCAGCTATCCTTCAAGCACCTTTCTATGATATTGCACAAAGCTCATCAGCCAACTATGGTGGTATTGGTGCTGTCATTGCTCACGAGATTTCCCATGCCTTTGATACAAACGGAGCTTCCTTTGATGAGAATGGTAGTCTTAAGAACTGGTGGACTGAGGAAGACTATGCAGCCTTTAAGGAACGTACTGACAAGATTGTGGATCAGTTTGAGGGCTTGGATTCTTATGGTGCCAAGGTCAATGGTAAATTGACTGTTTCTGAGAATGTTGCTGACCTCGGTGGTGTAGCCTGTGCCTTAGAGGCCGCTAAACGAGATAAGGATTTTTCAGTTCGTGAGTTCTTTGTTAATTTTGCGACAATCTGGCGTATGAAAGCACGTGAAGAATACATGCAAATGTTGGCTAGCGTGGACGTGCAAGCTCCAGCTAAATGGCGCACCAATGTTATCGTGAGCAACTTCGACGAATTCCACAAGGAATTTGACGTTAAAGAAGGCGACGGCATGTGGCGTGCCCCAGAAGATCGTGTGATTATTTGGTAATAATGATGAAATCTGTCCTAAAATGGATGGATTTCTTTATTTTTGTCGTTGTAAGGGTTTACAAAAATTGAATAAAGAGCTATAATAATATTGTTCAAAAGCTTGTGATTTTTTTAACAAGTGCTTAAAAGGAGTTTTATATGACTAAAGAAATTAAACAAACTAAAGATATTCAAACAGTAATTGATGAATTGGCAATAAAGGGGGTTGAAGCCCTCAATGAAATGGCTGACTTTACACAGGAGCAAGTGGATCACATTGTTCACCATGCAGCAATCGCAGCGCTTGATAAACACATGTATCTTGCAAAATTGGCTGTTGACGAAACAGGTCGTGGTATTTATGAAGACAAAGCTATAAAAAATATGTATGCTTCTGAATACATTTGGAATAGCATCAAAAATGACAAGACAGTCGGTGTTATTGCTGAAGATAAAGAGCAAGGTTTGGTCTCTATCGCTGAGCCGGTAGGTGTTATCTGTGGGGTAACTCCAACAACTAATCCAACATCTACTACTATTTTCAAAGCTTTGATTGCGTTGAAAACACGTAACTCAATTGTATTTGCCTTCCACCCATCAGCTCAAAAATCATCAGCAGAAGCTGCGCGCATTGTTCGTGATGCTGCTATTGAAGCTGGTGCACCTAAGAACTGTATTCAGTGGATTGAAGAGCCATCTATCGAAGCGACTGGTCTCTTGATGAACCATCCTAAGATTGCCACAGTACTTGCGACTGGTGGACCTGGTATGGTTAAAGCAGCTTACTCAACTGGTAAACCAGCACTTGGTGTAGGAGCTGGGAATGTACCTGCCTATATTGCGGCAGATGCTAAAGTTAAACGTGCTGTCAACGATATCATTCTTTCAAAGAGTTTTGACAATGGTATGATTTGTGCTTCTGAACAAGCAGCTATCGTTGATGCAGCTATTTATGACGAAGTTAAGGCTGAATTTGAAGCACATCAATGTGTCATCATTTCTAAAAAAGCCGACATTGCTAAATTGGAAAAAGTCGTTCTTAATGAAGCGCGTACAGCTGTAAATGGTGCCATTGTAGGTCACTCAGCTATTGAAATCGCTGAAAAAGCTGGTCTTAAAGTTCCTGCAGGTACAAAATTGCTTTTGGCAGAAATTCCAGATGCAACAATGGAACACCCACTTGCCTTGGAAAAATTGTCTCCAGTACTTGCTCTTATCAAATCTGATGGCGTTGAAGATGGTTTCAAAAAAGCAGAAGGCATTCTCAATTTGGGTGGTCTCGGACACACAGCTGTTATCCACACTGAAAATGAAGAGCTCCAACTCCAATATGGTATTCGCATGAAAGCCTGCCGTGTCTTGGTAAATAGCCCATCAGCTGAAGGTGGTATCGGTAATATCTACAATAACATGATCCCATCATTGACTCTTGGTTGTGGCTCATACGGACACAACTCAATCTCTCACAATGTTAGTTCATTTGACCTTCTTAACGTAAAAACATTGTCAAAGCGTCGCAATAATATGCAATGGTTTCGCGTCCCACCAAAAATCTTCTTTGAAAAAGACTCAATAACATATCTGCGTCATATCAAAGCTAAGCGTGTAATGTTGGTCTGTGATCCAGGTATGTTTCAGTTTGGCTACGCTGCCTTGGTTAAACGCCAATTGGAACTCAACCGTCACGATCCAATGATTGAAGTTTTCTCAGATGTTGAGCCTAACCCATCTACGAATACGGTTTATAAAGGCTTGGAACGCTTTGTAGACTTCCAACCAGATGTCATTATTGCCCTTGGTGGTGGTTCTGCAATGGATGCGGCTAAGGCTATGTGGATGTTCTTTGAACACCCAGATGTAAGCTTTTTCGGTGCTAAACAAAAATTCTTAGATATTCGTAAACGTACCTATAAGATTCCATATGCTGAAAAGACCACATTTATCTGTATCCCTACAACTTCAGGTACGGGTTCAGAAGTAACGTCATTTGCGGTTATCACTGATAGTGAAACTCATATCAAGTATCCATTGGCAGATTACGCTTTGACTCCGGATATTGCTATCGTCGACCCTGCTTTGGTTATGAGTGTACCTGCCAGCGTTACGGCAGATACAGGTATGGACGTTTTGACTCACGCTATTGAATCTTATGTATCAGTCATGGCTAGCGCCTATACACGCGGACTTTCACTTCAAGCGATTAAACTTGTTTTTGAAAATCTTGAACATTCTTACCGTTTTGGTGATGAAGAATCACGTGAAAAAATGCATAATGCGTCAACAATGGCTGGTATGGCCTTTGCCAATGCCTTCCTTGGTATTAGTCACTCATTAGCACATAAGATTGGTCCAATGTACAATATTCCACACGGACGTACCAATGCAATTCTTCTACCTCACGTTATCCGCTACAATGGTCGTGATCCTCAAAAACACGCCATGTTCCCTAAATATGACTACTTCCGTGCAGACAAGGATTATGCTGATATTGCTCGTTTCATGGGATGGGGTACTGACAAACAATCAGATGCTGAATTGGTTGAACTTTTGGCACAAAAAGTATACGAATTAGGTATTGCCGTTGGTATTGACATGAACTGGAAGGGACAAGGTGTCACTAAGAAACTTCTTCAAGACACTGCCTATACTTTGGCCGAACATGCTTATGAAGACCAATGTACAACAGCTAATCCGAAAGAACCGCTTATTTCAGAATTGAAAGAAATTATCGAAATTGCCTTTGATTATAAAGGGTAAGTGATAGACTAAAGTAGCTCTATAAGGGCTACTTTTTTTGCCAGGAATCTTCTATATTAGAGTGTTTATCCAAATTAAAAATAAAGGACTTTCTTGAATAAGATAGAAAAACGCTTTAAGAATTGTTATAATAACCTTACAGCAAGATAAGGAGATTCCTATGACAAAAGAAGAAGGGCTTAGCTTGGGTGAAACAGCACACCCTCTTAAGCCTCATAAAATGGGACCATCGGGGGCTCTCATGGAAGGGAATAGAGCGACTAATAAGTTTAAAGAGTTTAATGCTGATAGGATGGTGAGTGTTCAATTCAATCCTAGTCAACAAGTAAAAGAATCAAAGGAGCCAGTAACCTCAAAGAATATTGTGGGGATGGTATCAGGTGTGATTGCAGCGATACTCACCATACTTTTGATCGTTTGTCTCGTGATGGGATACCGTTATCGAGCCGCAAGCATTGAGGGCGATTGGACAAGCCCAACCTTTAGTGAGAAAATGTTAGCCACTCTGAAAGATACTGCTAATACTAAGAATAAAGTTAGTAATGCTTTACCACAAGGTCAAAATCTTATCACCGATATCAATACAGCAATGAGTATTACTGACAATAAGGCTCACTTAAAAGTGAGCTTTGTTTACAATCGTAAAGGTCTTTATCAGGCTTACCAGAGTAGAGTTACTGAATTGAAAGGTCAGTACGGTGAGGAGTTCTCGGAGGTTTTTGATAGTTATTCATTGTCAGAAAAAGACTACTATAAACAGTTTGATGAGACAGTGAAGAAAGAACTTCCAAAGAGCTATACCTACGATGCCAAAACCGGTCGTGTCACAACAACTGCTTTTACGGGAGATATTAACCGTTGGGAGCAAACAATCACTGTGGATAAGGCTGGAGATTCAGATGCTTTTAAAAAAGGTGATGTCTTAGATTATACGCCTAACAATGAAGGCTTTACTATCAAGGCACACAGTGAATTTGGTGACATTAGCTTTACAAAAAATAAATAAAAAAGGAAATTAAAGGGGAATATAAATGACAAGAGAAGAATGGTTGGACTATTTTGAGACGGTAAACGGACGTAAGCCGAGTGTTCAGGAAATGGCGGATGCTTTGAAAGCTGGAGAGTTTGTTAATGAAGCACCAGCTAAAGCTGAAGATACAGCTACTACTGAACCTATTAAGGTTGAGGCAGAAATCGTCGAGACAAGCACTAGTCCTCTACCAACAGAAACGGCACCAGCGGTAACAACAACAGCACCTTCTATGGTTGCTTTTCCAGAAGGACAAGTAGCTATGGCAAATTTGGCTCCTAAAAAACCAATGGATCCCAAAAAGAAAAAACGCATCCTAGTCTCAGTTTTGTCAGCGGTAGTCCTCGTCTTCTTATGTATCGGTGGCTTTATGACTTACCGTTATGTGACAGGTAATATTGATGGCAAATGGTACAGTAGTTCTCTAGGTAGAGAGTATAGTTCAAGCATGTCTGAAAGTTTGACAGACTTGGATAGTAAGGAGCTTGAAAAGTACTTTACAGATACTGCTGTAACCATGAAGGTAAAAGGTAGCAATGCGAAGGTGACTGCTGGCTATACTTTTGACAAGAAAACTTACATCAAGGATTATCGTGAGAGGGTTCAGAAGTCCTTCTCAGCCTTTGGAGATTTATTTAAAGCCTTCTATGGAGATTCCTTTGAAAACTATTATAGTGAGGAAACTATAGAAAAAGAACTTGATGAAGCTCTTGAAAAAGCTGCAAAAGACAGCGGTCAAAAGTATGATTCGAAGACAGGCGAAACAACGACAACCCTTTTCAAAGGGAAGGTTAGTCGCTTGGGACATAAGATGACTGTTACTTCTGTCAACAAAGACGTTGATATTGATGGTCTCAATGTGAAAAAAGGCCAAGAGCTAAAAGTGACTAAAAAAGATAAGAAAGTAACGCTTAGTGGTGATGGCAAATCAAAAGATATTACTTTCTCAACTAAGAATGACACCAAAGATAAATTTTAAGATGACATCTGGAATAGCTATTCCGGATTTTTTCATGTCTTTGAGAGGAGAAAATAGGGTGATATCCGAATGATTTTCTCACAAGTCACAATACGTGTAGAAATATTCTGACAATTATGCTACAATAGAGCCACAGACTATCTAAAAAGAGGATTTACCATGACACTTGTATACCAATCAACACGTGACGAAAATAATAAAGTAACAGCTAGTCAAGCTATTCTTCAAGGTTTGGCAACAGATGGTGGCTTGTTCACACCGTTGTCAACGCCTGAGGTTGCTTTGGACTTTGATCAATTGAAAGACGCTTCTTATCAAGAAGTTGCTAAATTGGTCTTGTCAGCTTTCTTGGATGATTTTACTGAAGAGGAATTGGATTACTGTATCACAAATGCTTATGATGACAAGTTTGATACAGCTGCCATTGCACCAGTAGTTAAACTTAAGAACCACTACAACCTTGAACTTTTCCATGGTTCTACTATCGCTTTCAAAGATATGGCCCTTTCAATCTTGCCATACTTGCTAACAACATCAGCTAAAAAGCAAGGTGTTGATAATAAGATTGTCATCTTGACAGCGACATCAGGTGACACTGGTAAGGCTGCCATGGCTGGTTTTGCAGATGTTCCTGGAACTGAAATCATTGTCTTTTATCCAAAAGACGGTGTTTCAAAAATCCAAGAATTGCAAATGACCACTCAAACAGGAGCTAATACTCACGTTATTGCCATTGATGGTAACTTTGATGATGCTCAAACAGATGTGAAACGTATGTTTAATGATGTTGATTTGCGTGAGAAATTGTTGGCTCATCATACGCAATTCTCATCAGCTAACTCAATGAACGTTGGTCGTTTGGTACCGCAAGTGGTTTACTATGTATATGCCTATGCACAGTTGGTTAAGGCAGGTCATATCCAAAACGGAGATAAGGTGAACTTCACAGTACCAACAGGAAACTTTGGTAATATCTTGGCGGCTTATTATGCACGTCAGATTGGTGTTCCAGTTGGCAAATTAATCTGTGCTTCTAATGAAAATAACGTCCTTACAGACTTCTTCGCAACAGGTACTTATGACAAGAAACGTGACTTCAAGGTAACAACAAGCCCTTCTATGGATATCTTGGTATCTTCTAACTTGGAACGCTTGATTTTCCACCTTCTTGGTAATGATGCTACTAAGACTAAAGAGCTTATGGATGCACTTGTGACTAAGGGTGAGTATACTTTGGCTGATGCAGATAAAGATATTCTTGATTTGTTTGCAGCAGGTTTTGCAACTGAGGATGAAACAGCTGCTGAAATCAAGCGTGTCTATGATGAAGACAAGTATATCGAAGATCCTCATACAGCAGTTGCCTCAGCTGTTTACGAAGCATATGTTCAAAAGACAGATGACCACACACCAACAGTTATCGCTTCAACAGCTAGCCCATACAAATTCCCACGTGTGGCTGTTTCAGCTGTCACTGGTAAAGACAGTGGGGATGATTTCAAAGCAGTAGAAGATTTGCACCAACTTTCAGGTGTAGCTATCCCAGCGGCTGTAGATGGACTTGAACATGCAGAAGTTCGCCATAAAACAGTTGTTGCGGCAGCTGATATGCAAAAAGCAGTTGAAAGCTATCTTGGTGTATAAGAATAAAAAAATAGGAGCTGAGAAATCAGCCCTATTTTTATCAATATAGAAAAGAATATTATGACAGAAACAAAGAAAATTCTAAACATAGCCTTGCCTGCTATGGCCGAAAACCTTCTACAAATGTTGATGGGGGTTGTCGATTCTTACCTAGTGGCTCAGGTGGGTATTATCGCTATATCGGGGGTTTCCGTAGCCAATAATATCATTACGATTTACCAAGCTATCTTCATTGCTCTAGGAGCCTCAAGTGCCAGTGTCATTGCTAGAAGTCTAGGAAAAGGTGATGAAAAAGCGACTAACCGAGACACTTGGGATGCTATTATTATTACCCTTGCTCTTAGTCTCATCCTTGGTCTACTTTCCATTTTTGGTGGTGGGGCCATTCTTAATCTTTTAGGTACTGAGCAATCTGTGACTCAGGCTGGTAGTCTCTACCTTGCTCTTGTCGGTGGAGGAGTGGTCTTCTTAGCCTTGATGACTACTTTTGGTAACATCCTACGAGCCAAGGGACGACCTCGTATTTCCATGGTTGTCAGTCTTTTGACCAATGTTCTTAATGCTATTTTATCTTCTTTAGCTATCTTTGTTGGACATTGGGGGATTGTTGGGGTCGCTACAGCTACGGTTTTCTCTCGTCTGGTTGGGACAGTGATACTCTGGCAAGCGATGAAACTAGATGTGAAGCAGCTTGAAATTACCAAACCTTTTAATAGAGAGTTGTTGGGGATTGCACTGCCAGCAGCAGGTGAACGACTGATGATGCGTGCTGGAGATGTGGTCATCGTGGCTATTATTGTTACCTTTGGTACAGCCGTTGTCGGTGGTAACGCCATTGGTGAAAACCTCACCCAGTTTAACTATATGCCTGGTATGGGAGTCGCAACGGCTACGGTTATCTTGGTTGCCAATAGTCTGGGTCGAGGGGATAAGACGCAGATGAAGCGTATTATACGAGAGTCTTATTGGATTTCCACCTTCTTGATGGTTCTGGTTTCAGGGAGTATCTTGCTCTTTGGCCAAGGATTATCAGGTCTCTTTACAGATAATAAAGCAGCTATTGCGGCTAGTCAGGTAGTTATTCTTTATTCTTTCCTTGGGAATCCTGTGACTTCGGGGACTTTAGTTTACACAGCAGTTTGGCAAGGTCTGGGTAAGGCTAAGATGCCTTTCTATGCGACAACTATTGGGATGTGGATTATTCGAATTTTCTCAGGATACTTCCTTGGGGTGAGTCTGGGAATGGGTCTTGCTGGTGTCTGGATTGCAACCGTTGTTGATAATGTATGGCGTGCGATTTTCCTCTACGTGATGTACCGTCGTTATCTCGTAAAGAGAAAGTTTTAATGATAAATACTGAGAAGATACTCTTATTCAAAGGGTATCTTCTTCTTATTTTTTACAAGTAGGCTCGAATATGGTAAAATAAGCTGATAAAAACTTTTTGAGGTAGTAATTATGACTGTAAAAATCAATACAAAAGATGGTCAAATCGAATTGTCAGATGATGTCATCGCAACAGTAGTTGGCGGTTCAGCAACAGAAATTTTTGGCGTTGTCGGTATGGCAAGTAAGAGTGCTATCCGAGATAATTTTCAAGCACTTCTTGGAAAAGAAAACTACGCAAAAGGAGTTGTCGTGAAATCTACTGATGCAGGTATCACTGTGGATGTCTACACTGTTATGAGTTACGGTGTTAAGATTAGTGAGGTTTCAAAAAATATTCAAGAACGTGTGAAATTTAATCTTGAGAATCAACTCGGTATCAAGGCTGAAACAGTAAATGTTTACGTTCAAAATATTAAAGTCGTAGGAGAAAACTAGTGTCTAAAATTACAACAAGCTTGCTTCAGGAGATGGTCCAAGCGGCAGCAACACGTCTAGGTAAGCAAGCAGAATATGTGAATTCACTCAATGTCTTCCCAGTACCAGATGGAGATACTGGAACAAACATGGGAATGACTATGGATAACGGAGCCAAAGCTGTCGCAGATCAATCAGCTTCAACAGTTGGTGAAGTTGGTCAGATTTTGTCTAAAGGTCTTTTGATGGGTGCCCGTGGTAACTCAGGTGTTATCACGTCACAATTGTTCCGTGGATTTGGTCAAAGTATCAAGGATAAAACGGAACTTGACGGCCAAGATCTAGCTCATGCCTTCCAAGCAGGGGTTGAAGTTGCTTATAAAGCTGTTATGAAACCTGTTGAAGGAACAATCCTTACAGTATCACGTGGTGCAGCTTCAGCAGCGATTAAGAAAGCTGAATCTACAAATGATGCTGTTGAGGTTATGCGTGCAGCTCTTGACGGAGCTAAAGCTGCCTTGGCTAAGACACCAGAGATGCTTCCAGTTTTGAAAGAAGTTGGTGTGGTAGACTCAGGTGGTCAAGGTTTGGTCTTCATTTATGAAGGTTTCTTGTCAGCCCTCACAGGTGAGTATATCGCTTCAGAGGACTTCCAAGCGACACCAGCTACTATGACAGAGATGATCAATGCAGAACATCATAAGTCAGTTGCTGGTCATGTTGCAACAGAAGACATTACTTTTGGTTACTGTACGGAAATCATGATTGGTCTCAAACAAGGTCCAACTTATGTGAAGGACTTTGACTATGAAGAGTTCCAAAATTACTTGAGCAACCTTGGGGATTCTCTCCTTGTTGTTAATGACGATGAAATTGTCAAAGTTCACGTCCACACTGAGGATCCAGGTCTTGTCATGCAAGAAGGTCTTAAATATGGGGCTCTTGTCAAAGTTAAGGTTGACAACATGCGTAACCAACACGATGCACAAGTTCAAAAAGAAGAAGCTATCCAAGCTGCACCTTCTGCTCCTAAAGACTTTGCTCTTATTGCAGTTGTTGCTGGAGATGGGCTTGCAGATATCTTCAAATCACAAGGTGTTGACTATGTGATTTCAGGTGGTCAAACAATGAACCCATCAACAGAAGATATTGTTAAGGCTATTGAGCAGGTTAATGCTAAGAATGTTATCATCTTGCCAAACAATAAAAACATCTTTATGGCAGCACAATCAGCTGCTGAGGTAGTAGATGTCAATGCGGCAGTTGTTGAAACGCGTACAGTACCACAAGGCTTTACAAGCTTGCTTGCTTTTGATC
>OGXN01003028.1_pt1 | contig 10458 bp, 10 predicted proteins | sample 1576281 | NCBI WGS metagenome assembly OGXN01 (sample SAMEA3541494, study PRJEB24748) | human gut metagenome | biome: human gut; feature: human-associated habitat; material: faeces | place: China | collected 2012
GATACCGCCATGAGGCCTCCCAGCAGATACGGCAGCGCGTCGGTGACGGTGTCGGGGATCAGCAGGCAGCACATCCCCAAAAGCGGCAGGAGCAGCAGCGAGACCACCGACACCTGCTCGCTGCGGCTGCGGGATTTGATGGCTTTGAGGGTGCGGTCCTGGGGCATAAGGGGCTCCTTGCGTCCTTGTCGAAAGTCGTCTCATGGTAGCATGACTTTCGATGCCGGCGGAATTTTCAACGGGCGGTTCCCCGGTTTCGTTTCCGTTGCACCCTGGTTGCGTCCCGGTTTCGTCGGTTCTTCGTGAACCTGCCTCATCTTTACTTCCCGGCTGGGCGCATATGTGCGATAATTCCGTCTCGGTGTGCTTGGCTTGCTTTGCAGGTCGTAACGCATCGCTGCAAGGGAAGGCCAAGGCAGTCGCACCGAACGATGCCGCAAGGCGACATATGAATGATGGAGGATAGTTACGTGGAAACAAAAGTTGAGGCATTGGAAGATAACCGCACGAAAGTGACCGTTACCGTCGATGCCGCGGACATCGATGCCCGCATCAAGAAGACCTACAAGGACTTCGCCAACAAGTACAACTTCCCCGGGTTCCGCAAGGGCAAGGCCCCGCGCCCGATCATCGACAACGCCCTGGGCGCCGAAGCCGTGCGCGCGACGGTCACCGACGACGTGGTCAACGGCACCTATCCTCTCGCCATCGACGATTGCGACCTGTACCCCATCGCCAAGCCTGAATTCGACGAGACGGACCTCGTCGAGGCCGGCAAGCCCTACACCTTCTCGTTCACCGTCACGGTGAAGCCCGAGATCGAGATTTCCAGCTACGAGCCCGTCGAGATCGAGCTGCCCGCCGAAGGCACGACCGATGCCGAGATCGACGAGCAGATCGACGCCCTGCGCGAGCACTACTACTCGTTCGAGGACGCTTCCGCCGCCACGAAGGTGAAGGAAGACAGCTATATCGACCTGGCCATGAAGGCCACCGACGACAAGGGCGAGGAGATTCCGTCGCTCACGACCGAGAACCGTCCCTACGGCTTGGGCGCGAACCTGTTCCCGGCCGAGTTCGACGAGCAGCTGGTGGGCCTGAAGAAGGGCCAGACCGCTACGTTCACGCTGGACATGCCCGCCGATCCGCCCATCATGCTGTCCGCGCTGGCCGGCAAGACCGAGAAGATCAACTTCGAGGTCGAGGTCAAGGTCGTCAAGAAGAAGATCGTTCCCGAGGTCAACGACGAGTGGGCCAAGGAGCAGATGGGCTTCGAAAGCGTCGAGGACCTGCGTGCGCGCATCGCCGAGTCCGTCACCAGCCAGAAGGCCGACATGATGCCGCGCCTGAAGGAGAACGCCTGCCTGTACGCGCTCGCCGAGCGCGTGGAGGGCGACGTCCCCGAGGCCATGCTGGAGGACGCGGAGGCCAGCTTGATCCAGGACTTCTTCCAGCAGCTGCAGAGCCAGGGCATGACCTTCGACGTGTACCTCGCCCAGCAAGGCATCACGCCCGACCAGTTCAAGGAGGACGTGAAGAAGCAGGCCGAGGACATGTCCAAGCAGGATCTCGCGCTTGACGCGTGGGCCCGCCACTTCGGCATGGAGGCTACGGCCGAGGAGGTCACCGAGGAGTTCGTGAAGAGCGGCGTCGAGGATCCCGCGGCCCTGGAGGCCGAGTGGCGCTCGAACGGCCAGCTGCACATGGTGCGCCAGGGCGTGATCCGCACCAAGGCCGTGAAGGACATCATGGACAAGGCCGTCGTGACCGAGCTCGACCTCTCGAAGAAGAAGGACGAGGAAAAGAAGCCGGCCAAGAAGGCTGCGGCCAAGAAGACGGCCAAGAAGGACGAGGCCGCAGGCGACGAGCCCGCGAAGAAGCCCGCCAAGAAGGCCGCTCCGAAGAAGGCTGCGAAGAAGGACGAGGACGTCGAGGCCAAGGCCGACGACGCAGAATAGCACCGTGAGCACATCGAGCCGTCCGGCCGCGCATCCGCGCGTCGCCGGGCGGCTCGAGGTAACGAAACGGTACCCCGGCCTTGCACAGCGCAGCGATAAACCTCACTATGGCATAAACGCAAGCAGGCCGCCGAGCGGCCGCAAGAGACAAGCGAGGCAACCTTATGAGCTTTGATCCCAAATCAGCACTGATTCCCTACGTTATCGAGCAGTCCCCGCGCGGCGAGCGCAGCTACGACATCTACTCCCGCCTGCTCAACGATCGCGTTATCTTCCTGGGCGAGCAGATCGACGACAACGTGGCCAACTCTGTGGTGGCGCAGCTGCTGCACCTCGAGAGCGCCGATCCGGACAAGGACATCTCCCTGTACATCAACTCGCCGGGCGGCTCGGTGACCGCGGGTCTTGCCATCCTTGACACGATGGACTTCATCAAGTGCGATGTGTCCACCATCTGCCTGGGCGAGTGCGCCTCTATGGCCGCCGTGCTGCTGTCCAACGGCGCCAAGGGTAAGCGCCTGTGCCTGCCGAACTCCATGGTGCTCATCCACCAGCCGTCCGGCGGCGCGCAGGGCCAGCAGACCGAGATCGCCATCGTGGCCGACTTCATGCTGAAGACCCGCAACCGCCTGAACAAGATCCTCGCGGACAACACGGGCCAGACGCTGGAGACCATCCAGAACGACACCGAGCGCGACAACTATATGACCGCCGAAGAGGCCGTCGCCTACGGCCTGGTCGACCGCATCACCACCTCGCGCGCGGTTGCGCCGAGCACCGACGAGTAGAGAAGCGAACAGGATACATGAACGACAGACGCGACGACGAATTCGAAGGCCGAGACGCCGATATCGCCTGCGCCTTCTGCGGCAAGCAGCCGCATCAGGTGGCGGCCATGATATCGGGGCCGAACGGCATCTACATCTGCGACGAGTGCATCTCCGTGTGCGCCGATGCCATGATGCGCGACCTGGGGCTGAGCGTTCCGGGCCACGACGAGGCAGCAATGGCGGAGGGCTTCTCCCACGCCGAGGAGGGCCGTCACGCGCGGGTGGGCGACGGGGTCGTGACGGCTTCGGTCGCCGATCCGGCGCCGGAGGACGTGCTGGCCGACCTGCCCACGCCCCACGAGCTGTACGCCGAGCTCTCCGAGCACGTGGTGGGCCAGGAGCAGGCGAAGCGCGCGCTGTCGGTGGCGGTGTACAACCACTACAAGCGCATCAGCCTGGGCGCGGACGCCGTAGACGGCGACGTGGAGCTGGCGAAGAGCAACATCATGCTTCTGGGTCCCACGGGCTCGGGCAAGACGCTGCTTGCGCAGACGCTGGCCCGCACGTTGCGCGTGCCGTTCGCCATCGCCGACGCCACCACCCTCACCGAGGCGGGCTACGTGGGCGAGGATGTGGAGAACATCCTCCTCAAGCTCATGACTGCGGCCGACTTCGATATCCCGCGCGCCGAGATCGGCATAATCTACATCGACGAGATCGACAAGGTGGCCCGCAAGGCCGAGAACCTGTCCATCACGCGCGACGTGTCGGGCGAGGGCGTGCAGCAGGCGCTGCTGAAGATCGTGGAGGGCACGGAGGCCAGCGTGCCGCCGCAGGGCGGCCGCAAGCACCCGCAGCAGGAGCTCATCCATATCGACACCACGAACATCCTGTTCATCCTGGGCGGCGCGTTCGTGGGCCTGGCCGACATCATCGCCGATCGCGTGGGCAAGAAGGGCCTGGGCTTCAACGCCGAGCTGCCCGAGAGCAAGAAGCACGCCGAGGCCGAGCTTTTGGCGCGCGTGCTGCCGGAGGATCTGAACAAGTACGGCATGATCCCCGAGTTCGTGGGGCGCATCCCCGTGGTGACGTCGCTCAACGAGCTTTCCGAGGAAGATCTCGTGCGCATCCTCACCGAGCCGAAGAACGCTCTGGTGAAGCAGTACACCAAGATGTTCGAGTTCGAGGATTCCGTGCTGACGTTCGAGCCGGAAGCCTTGAAAGCCATCGCTCACGAAGCGGTGGAGCACGGCACGGGCGCCCGCGGCCTGCGCTCCATCTGCGAGCGCGTGCTGCAGGACGTGATGTACGACCTGCCCGAGCAGAAAGGCCCGTCGGCGGTGACCATCCGCGCGACGGACATCACGGGGGAGACGAAGCCCGACATCGAGCCGACGGACGGGGCGGAAGCTCTTCCGGCGGGCGATGCGGCAAGCCTGCAGAGCGCGTAGCGCGGACGCGGGATACGGTAAACGAGCGGGCGGATCGCGACGAGCGGCGCGCCCGCTTTTCGGTTTGAGAGACTTTGAGGACGAAAGAGCAGACCATGGCCGATAACACGAACGACAAGAGCGGCAAGAAGATCGACTACGACTTCGCCGCCCACGAGCGCCCGCTTTTCGAGGCGTGGATGAACGCGGGCTACTTCCAGCGCACGCCCGAGCTGGGTGCGGGCAAGGGACAGCCCTATACCATCGTCATCCCGCCACCGAACATCACGGGCGTGCTGCACATGGGTCACGCCCTCAACGACACCATCCAGGACACGTGCATCCGCCGCGCGCGCATGCAGGGGCGTCCCACGCGCTGGATCCTGGGCACCGACCACGCCGGCATCTCCACGCAGACCAAGGTGGACAAGAAGCTGGCCGACCAGGGCATCAGCCGCCTGGAGATCGGCCGCGAGGCGTTCATCGAGGCGTGCTACGACTGGTACAAGGAGTACGGCACCACCATCGTGAACCAGATCAAGGGCATGGGCTGCTCGTGCGACTACGCCGACGAGCACTTCACGCTGGAGCCGGCGTACGTGAAGGCCGTGCGCAAGCTGTTCGTGGACTGGTACCACGACGATCTCATCTACAAGGGCAAGCGCATCGTGAACTGGTGCCCGCACTGCACCACGTCCATCTCCGACGACGAGGCCGAGTACGTGGACGAGACGGGCCACTTGTGGTACCTGCGCTACCCGCTGACCGAGCCGGTGGACGGTCTGGAGTACCTCGTGGTGGCCACGACGCGCCCCGAGACGATGCTGGGCGACACGGGCGTGGCGGTGAACCCGAAGGACGAGCGCTTCAAGCACTTCGTGGGCAAGACGGTGAAGCTGCCGCTCGTGGACCGCGAGATCCCCATCTTCGCCGACTGGCACGTGGACATGGAGTTCGGCACCGGCTGCGTGAAGACCACGCCCGCGCACGACCCGAACGACTGGGCCATGGGCGAGCGCAACGGCCTCGAGCGCATCAACATCTTCGACGAGACGGCGCACGTGGTCGACGGCTTCGGCCGCTTCAGCGGCATGGACCGCGACGAGGCGCGCGAAGCCGTGGTGGCCGCGTTCGACGAGCTGGGCCTGTTGGACAAGGTGGAGGATCACGACCACTCCGTTATGACGTGCTACCGTTGCCACACGAAGCTGGAGCCCTGGGAGTCCGAGCAGTGGTTCGTGGCCGTCGACGGCCTCAAGCAGGACGCGGCGCGCGTGGTGGAGGACGGCTCCATCCAGTTCCACCCCGAGCGCTGGAAGCAGGTGTACCTCGACTGGCTGGCCAACCTCAAGGACTGGTGCATCTCGCGCCAACTGTGGTGGGGCCATCGCATCCCCATGTTCTACTGCGATGAGTGCGGCTGGGAGGACGCGTCGGTGGAGGACGTCGAGACGTGCCCCGTGTGCGGGAAGCCCGTGCGCCAGGACGAGGACGTGCTGGACACGTGGTTCTCGTCGCAGCTGTGGCCGTTCGCTACGATGGGCTGGACCGAGGAGGGCATGGACGCGCCGCAGATGAAGCAGGCGTATCCCACCCAGGTGCTGTCCACGGCTCGCGACATCATGGGCTTGTGGGTGGCGCGCATGGTGATGGCATCCATGTACTGCACCGATCGCATCCCGTTCGAGCACGTCATCATCCATCCCACGGTGATGGCTGCCGATGGCAAGCCCATGTCGAAGAGCCGTGGCAACGGCGTGGACCCGCTGCGCCTCATGGAGGACTACGGAGCCGACGGCATGCGCTTCGGCCTGCTCATGCAGGTGACGGGTGCGCAGGACCTCAAGTTCAACGAGGCGAAGCTGGAAAGCTCGCGCAATTTCGCGAACAAGATCCGCAACGCGGCGCGCTTCGTGACGATGAACCTCGACGACTACGTGCCGGGCGCGCCCGAGCCCGTGACGCCGGCCGACCGTTGGATATTCTCGCGCCTGGCGGGGCTCGTGGCCCGCGTCGACGAGGCGTACGGGAACTTCGAGTTCGGCGAGATCACGCGCGAGCTGTTCTCGTTCTTCTGGAACGAGTTCTGCGACTGGTACATCGAGTTCTCGAAGGCGCGCCTGAACGGCTCGCCTGAGGATCGCGCGGCGTGCCAGCGTAACCTCGTGTTCGTGCTCGACCAGGCGCTGCGCCTGCTGCACCCCATCATGCCGTTCGTGACGGAAGAGATCTATCAGCAGCTGCCTATCGACCGCACGGAGGCGCCGTACCTCATCGTGGCCGCATGGCCCGATGCCGAGGCGCTGGCGCAGTACGTGGACGCGGATGCCGAGCGTGCCATCGACATGGTGTGCGAGACGGTATCGGCCATCCGCAGCACGCGCGCCCGCTACGGCATCTCGCCGAAGACGCAGCTGGCCGTGGCCGTGAAAGCGGGGGAGGACGACATCGCGCGCTTGGAGGCGCAGCGCGGGCTGATCGAGGGCATGGGCAATGTGGCCTCGCTTCAGATGGCCGCCGACGTGGAGAAGCCGGCCGAGTCCAGCGTGACGCTGGCGCCGGGCCTCGAGGTGTACATCGTGCTGTCGGGCCTGGTGGACTTTGAAGCCGAGCGCGCCCGCCTGGAGAAGGAGCGCGCGAAGCTGGCCGCCGACGCCGCGAAGCTGGGCAAGAAGCTGTCGAACCCGGGCTTTTTGGCGAAGGCCGCGCCCGAGATCGTGGAGAAGGATCGCGCCAAGCATGCCGAGATGACCGACAAGCTGGCTCGCGTGGAAGCGCAGCTGGCGGAGCTGGGGTAGCCTGTGTTTCCGTACGCGAGCATCCATCCTGAGGTTGCGAGCGCCGCGACCGACCTGCTGAGATTCGATTATTACCGGTTGGTCGATCCGCGCGACCACCGGGTGTTCGCGTACGACCGCGATGGGGATCGTCTGATCGAGGTCGACGGTCCCTGCTACCAGCTGTGGAACCAGGACGATCCGTGTCTCAACTGCTCGTCGCGCGCTTGCCTGACGATGCAGGACGCCGTGTTCAAGATCGAGTACCTCGACGGTCGCGTGCTTCACGTGACCAGCGTGCCGATGGACATAGAGGGCGCCGAGCTTGTGCTCGAGCTGATCAAGGATGTGACGGACAGCCTGCTGGTGGCCGACATCGAGGTGCGCGACAACATCGAGATCACCCAAATGATCACGAAGTTCAACGAACTCGCCGTGCGCGACGGGTTCACGAAGCTGTACAACAAGACCTTCATCAACAACGAGCTGGAATCTCTCGTTCAGGCTGCACGTGGCGGATCGCCGGCGGGAGAGGCCGCCGTGGTTCTGCTCGACATCGATGGATTCAAGCAGATCAACGATACGTACGGGCATATTGCCGGCGACGACGCCTTGCAGTACTTCGCGAGCAAGATGCGCAGTTTCTCACGCTCTTTCGACGGGTGGGTCGGACGTTTCGGCGGCGATGAGTTCGTGCTGTGCGCGCCGAAAGGACTTTCGGAAGACGATCTGGAGCGTCTGTTCGCTGAGATCGACGCGATCGAGCGCCATGTGTTCCAGGCTGAGGCGGGGTCGTTCTCGCTTGCGGCAAGTTGCGGCGTGTGCTTCGTGCGGCCGGATGACACCGTTCGCTCGCTGCTGGATCGCGCTGACGTTGCCATGTACCGGGCGAAGGAAAGCGGCCGAAGGTGGGTTGAGCGCTAGGGCGTGCGGAGCGCCCTCGAGGTGCGCGGTTGATTTTGCGATCCGGCGTTCGGCCATCGAGCCACTTGTCGAAGGAACCCGTGCGATTCGTCGTTCTGGACGAAGCCGCCAGGGCTCCGCACGTTGCCATCCTGAGCGAAACGACCGCAGGACGGTGCCATCATGGAGGCGATCAACGAGCGCTTCAAAGGTGGAAGCATCGCGGACTCATGTAGTCAGCTTTACTTGTGCCCCCTGTGCATCCCGAAGATGCGCAGGGGGCGTTTTCGTGTTGCAGGGGCGACGGCTCTTTTGAATCGCATAGAAACCGCGTTGGATTTGTCGGTGAACCGCGTGTAATCCGCGTTGGATTCGTAAGTGCCGCGCGTGGAAACCGCGTTGGAGCGGCGTGGGAAAGGCGTTGGATTCAGGGGGAATCCGCGCTAGGTCTCTGCCATCTGCGCGTGAGATCGCATCGCTATCATAGGAAGAGGAGGAATGCTGGACATAAAATAACGTGTGAGGTATATTATGGGGAACTGGGAAGTTGACCTGAGCCTGATAGCCTCATGGCTTAAGGAGCAGGATCAGGAGACGATCATCGGTGTGACGGTGGCGCTGAACGAGCTTCGCGATGTGGAGGATGAGAAATGAGAAAGAGCCTTTCCATCGAAGAATTTCTTGAAACGCGTCCTGACATCACTCCTGAAATGTTGGAGGAAGGCCGTCTTCTCGTCGAGGCGAAGATCAAGGGCTATGAGCTGCAGCAGGCGCGCAAGGCGTGCCGCATGACGCAGAAGGAGGTCGCCGCCAAGATGGGCGTCAGCCAGAAGCGCATCTCCGACCTGGAGAACGGCAGCATCGACGTCATGCAGGTGGAGACGCTGCGGCGCTACATCACCAGCCTGGGCGGCACCCTCGAGATCACGGCCAAACTTCCCGGTGTCTCGTTAGAGCTTCAGGGTCTGGGTACCGATCATCCGCTCTTCAAGCAAGAGGCGTGCGCCTTGGCGGCGGACTGACGGAGGGGATCGTCTCGACCAGCGACGGAGTCTCGCGATTCCGTCGCGCTGCGGGACGGCGTTGGCGTGGCATCACCGCTCGTTGCGGATTTATCGTCATTCGTTACCTTTTTGTTGTGTTTATACAACATGTAGGTATAATAAAGACCGCGACGAACGAACCGCTGATCGAAATGGTCAGGTATTTGGGTCGACGCGGGGAATACCCTCGAAGAACTCGGAAAGCGTCATGTCGAACCCGTTTGCGATTTTCGCGAGGTTCTGCAGGGTGACGTTGCGTTGCCCGACCTCGATGGAGGCCAGATAGGTGCGGTCCATGCCGATTTTGTTGGCGAACCGCTCTTGGCTGACATCGTGGACGGCGCGCAGATCCTTGATGCGCAGACCGACTTTATTTGAAGTATGTTTCGCATCGTCGCAGCGTATCGTGGATGTTGTGTATATAACAACGGACTATATACAACATTGCATGATCGTTAAGGGAGGGAAAGGCGCGCGTCGCCTTTTTCTTTCGCCGTGATTGTTGTATTTGAGCAACAAATACGGGAGTCGCAAGGCTCGTTACATATCTTGAGAAGGCGAAATCGTCGCAAAGCGCGTTCCGTCGATCGACAAGAGGATGAATAGATGCGCAGCCGGCTCTGCATGAGCGGCCGTTGCCTGAGGGCGGCGGCGGGGCGCAGCTATTCATCCTCTTTTCTTTTGACGGAGCGGTTCGACATGTGCGAGGGAAAGGAGCAGGCATGTGGTACGTGGCGCAAGTGCAAGCGGGTCGTGAGTCCTCGACGCTCGAGATGTGCCGCCGTTTGGTACCGCCCTCCGTCATGGAGGACTGCTTCATGCCCGAATACGAGGTCATGTGGAAGATCCGCGGCGAATGGCGCCTGGTGAAGCGGCTGCTGTTCCCGGGGTACCTGTTCTTCGTGACCGATGACGCCGAGGCGCTCAACCGCGAGCTGTCGCGCGTGCCCATGCCCATCCGGCTGCTGGGCAACGAGGAGAACTCGTTCTTCCCGCTCACTGGTAAGGAACGCGACTGGTTCCTGTCGTTCATGGACGGCAACCATACCGTGCGCATGAGCGAGGGCTACATAAGCGGTGACAAGATCACCGTCACGCGCGGCCCGCTCATGGGCCTTGAAGGCGACATCCGTAAAATCGACCGCCACAAGCGCCGCGCCTACATCGACGTCACCTTGTTCGGCCGCACCGTCCCCGCCAGCGTGGGGCTGGAAATCGTCAGGAAGACGGAGCGCGAAAGCCGCTCCCTGGCGGAAGCGCTGACCGCATAGGTTCTCAAACTGTGGCCGAGCCCCAATCGACAACCGAATACCTGATGGAAGACGGCGCACTAGCAGCGGAAGGGGAGGGGGCTGCTACCCCCTGTCATCCTGAGCGGAGCGCGCAGCGCGTAGTCGAAGGATCCCGTGCGGTGTCAGCCGAAGCCGCATGCGGCCCCATGGCCGCCGAGGGCCGCCTGGCCTACCGCTTCGCGAAGCGCGCCTTCGACATCGGCTTCAGCGCGTGCGCGATCGCGGCGCTCCTCATCCCCTCGATCATCCTCTGCATCGCCATCCGCCTGGAGTCCCCTGGCTGCC
>OGXN01003033.1_pt1 | contig 10448 bp, 8 predicted proteins | sample 1576281 | NCBI WGS metagenome assembly OGXN01 (sample SAMEA3541494, study PRJEB24748) | human gut metagenome | biome: human gut; feature: human-associated habitat; material: faeces | place: China | collected 2012
CGGTTCCATGAACCAGCAATAACTTGCCTTGCAAGTTTTTCACCCGGCGTAACGGGGAGGTAGCCGCATAGCCCTCGAAATTCTCTTGCGGGGTACGCATGAAACGCTCCGTATAAACGGAGTCGTAATATTTCCAGTCCGTCGGAGGAGCCACGGCGATACCCACCTTAAACGTTCCGTTTCCGGTACTCAAGGCCATCAACGTGTTATAACCTCCGAAACTCCAACCCCAGATCGCAATACGATCCTTATCGATATAAGGTAACTTGCCCAACGCTTGCGCAGCCTCCACTTGGTCTCTGGATTCCAGCTCGCCCATTCTCAAATAAGTACATTTACGGAATGCCTCACCACGGGCACCGGTTCCACGACCATCCACACATACCACGATAATACCATTTGAGGCCAGATATTGCTCCCAATCGAAACCGTATTGATCCAATACTTGCTGGGAGTTAGGACCACTATATTGCGTCATCATCACCGGATATTTCTTTGACGGGTCAAAATCAGCGGGTTTTACGATCCAAGCGTTGAACTCATAATCCGAAGCCGTATGTACCTTCATAAATTCCTTCTTAGCAAAAACATATTCCTTCAGCTTACTCTTCAACGCGGCGTTATCTTGCAGAACACGTAGTTCCTTTTTGGTCTTCGTCTCATTCACCGTAATCTTCGCCGGGGTATTCGCATTGGAATAGGTATTCACGAAATAAGCGAAATTGTCACTAAAGACCGCCTTATTCATACCCTCTTCCGTAGAGAGTTTTGTCTTCACGCCTTTAGCGTCGATCTTATAGATAGAACGGCGGATCGGGCTTTCTTCGGCAGACTCGTAATAGAAAGTCTTCGTATTCTCATCCACGCCCAAGAACTTCGTGACATCCCAGTTCCCTTGAGTTACCTGACGTTGCATAACACCTGTCGGGGAATACAAATAAATATGAGAATAGCCATCTTGTTCACTCACATAGGTAAACCCATTGTTCAAGAACTGGATAGAAGTCAACCAATCAGAATCCACGTAGCATTTATTTTCCTCACGCAAGATCAAACGGAACACACCGCTCTTCGGATTTGCATAATACATATTGAATACATTCTGCTGGCGGTTCAATGTCATGATAGCCAACTGATCCGGATTCTGCGTGAAAGTAATGCGGGGAATATAGAAGTCACCTTCTACCGGGACCTTCATCTCCTTCGTGTCTTTGGTGACTACGCTATAAGAATGTACGGAAACCTTTGAATTCTTCTGCCCGGCCTTCGGATATTTATATTCGTAATACCCCGGATAAAGTCCCTCACCATACATCTGCATAGAATATTCGGGCACCTCGGACTCGTCAAAACGGACAAAGGCCAGATACTCGCTATCCGGAGACCACGCCATTAGATTTGTCACCGCAAATTCTTCCTCATACACCCAATCCGTGATGCCATTCAATATCTTATTCAACTCACCGTCCTTGGTGACTTGTACCTCCGTGTCGAAATCAAACTTACGTATCCAAATATTATTATCCCGTACATAAGCGCACATACGACCATCCGGCGAGAAAGTCGGGATCATTTGCTTACCCTTGGCATCGGAAATAGGCTTCACATAATTACGACGCACGTCATAATCATAAACCACCGCCTTAGTAGAGCGACGATAAATAGACTCCGTATCCCTCCAAACCAAGATATGATGCCCGGTACTGCTGATTGTATATCCATCAAAATCCGTAAAGGTACATTCACGAGCTTTACGGGCATTAAACAATGTATCCACAGGATTTCCCGTACGATAGGAATATTTAATGATCATACTCTTATCGGCGTTCATGGCTGTGTAGTGTTCTCCATCCGGCAAGGATCGCATCTCTCCGATAGCCGTCACTTGACGAAATTTCCCATCGGTTATTTCTTTTAAGTCAACATGCTTGCTTCCGGTTTGTGCGGCCACACTTCCGAATACGGCCAACGAAAGCAATAAACTAAAACCTAATCGTTTCATTTATACTCTTATTATTTCTGTTTGAGACGCGAAGTTAGCATAAAAAACAATACCACTAACAGAGATTCTCTATTTCCTCAGTACAACATGTAGGACAGCCATTTTTATAGCCCGAAAAATACGGCAGTACTTACTTGCCCATAGAATATATACTGCAAGTGGCAAAGGATATATACTTACTTGGCCAAGTAAGTACTGCGTTTTCCGGTTATATAAGTTATGGCACTCATTAATTTCCGCAAGACAAAGAATGACTCCACCTTGAAAAAATAGCGACAACAGCCCTTACCGGTCTATTATCGCCATTCTAACGATGAAATAATAGTTATTATGAACCATTAGTTTTTAAACAATCATAAATCACAAAGTTCTATCTTAATGTTTTACAACGACATTCAATGTCTGCGCATTTTCATCCGCAGTCTTTACATGCAAAATATAAATACCGTTCAACAAAGAAGAAACATCGATATTCAAGTTAACAACACTTTCACCTTGGCCTTTCACCGTGTTTTGATAAACACAAGTTCCCGTACTACTATACAATCCTATACTATATGTCGAAGACATGCTCAATATGGGTCGCTGCTCCGTAGCCCCCATAGCAAACGCTCCATCCTGCAAAGTCTGCATTTCCGCATTTGGCGCAATCTGTACTTGCAATGTAGAGCTTACCGGATTCCGTAAAACAGAAAGGCTATAAGTTCCTGACACATAAAGCCATCCTATTACTTGCCATTCACCCCAACCATAACTATTGTGAGCACGAGCAGAAAGATAGCAAGAACGAGGATTGCTCTAGCAATATACTTTTACACTGGATTTACTTGAGTTTTGAGCAACAACAGACCAATCACTCGGATAATCACTCTTCCATTCATATTGATCGACGTTGTAACGAGAATCACAAGAGACAGCAGCAGTAAATGATTGATCATTATCTTTTCTGAAAGTTTCAACAGATGGTTTAGGTGGTACTGTATTATACGTAGGATCCGGATAACTATAATATCTTAATCCCGAGGAATTATAGGGACAGTCGTTTATTGAATGCTCAAAAAGCGGTGATTTTCCCCATTTAGATATCAAATATCCGCTTCGAGAAGATGTTACAGCTGAATGATCATCATTTGGGAAAGATACTTTACAGTATTTACCTGACGTATTGGTGGTTTGCACGAAGCTACCATCATTCCAAAACGCATCATCCCCTGGAGTATTGATCCAAACATAACTATGCCCTTCAGAACAATACCAAGCATAGGCATGGCAATTGTAAGCGCAAGTTGCTTCTCCTTTGAATACGATTCGGTTATTATAATAACTCAACCATTCATTTTTATATTCATTTTTTTTAGAACTACTTAGCTCACCACTTGTTAATTGTAGCGCAGAAACCGCAGTGCCTTTTGGGGTATAAATAGTAGTATTGCTATATACCGCATTATCAGCAAAAGGTTGTATCGATCCACCCGCAATCAACAGGTCAATAGGATCACTATTTAATGCTTGGTTTGATTTTACAGTGGGATGCCCCAAGATCTTATTCATAAGAATCAAAGAAGATTGATAATCCGACGTAGAATATTCTACAGGATCTTCCATTTTTTGGTACAATTTCTTACGGGCTTCTCCCAACAAGTCCATACGATCAGTTTCACTCATTTTGTTGATAATCGCATCTTGAGCTAATAACAATTCAAAATAAGACCTTTTGAGAGACCAAGAAGTTTGATTGATAGCGTTGCTTTTAGGAGCCATCCTAGCTGCATCCATTTGCTTGTAAACAGATAACAACTCTACTGGTGCATCTGCTCGCTTCATCAATTCTTGTAATCCGTTAAAATTATGGATATTGATATCTATCCCGTCCTGTGGGTTATTGAATGCAGTAAAATAAAGCCAAGCAGGATAGTTCATACAAGTGATGACCAAGTCTTGAGTACTCATACTCACCAACTGGTCTTCCGGGATCTGCATAGCAGAAAAACGATCTTCTTCTGTGACTAAATTGCTCCATGTTTCCGTACCCGGTCTTACAGGGAAATTATAAACTTGCGCTTGTGATAAAACTGAAAGAACGCAAGCGATAGCGACAAATAAAAAACACTTTTTCATGGTATCATTATTTTATTGTGGTTTGTAAACCGCATGTTTATCCGTATCTTCTAAAGACAATATAAGTTTATTAAGATCTTTCTCAAACGGATACGTTTTCAGATCATTCGTATTACTACTGTGAATAGGAAACAAACTAATAGAGTCCGCATTTACATGATACGAATATGGAACAATATAAGAAGGATCAAAATTCTCATAAATAAGAGTACCACTATCCTTCCATGATTTAGAATCGGAGAAATAGAGTTTCCCCTTAGGACCGACACCAACATCATCGCTGCAACCGACAACACTAATGATTGTCATTAAAGCAACTAACTTAAACAAAAATTTCATTTTCATAGGCTTTCACTTTAAAAATGGTACAACATATATAAATTATCCCGATAATGACTCTAAAGCGTTTTTAGTAGCTTTGTAAAATAATAAAATCAACAACATTAAAATAGATCAACAAGGAACAAAGTCAAATACAGTATATCTATCTCATTAAATTTATCAACAAGACAAATATACTAAAATAGTAAAACACCAACAAAAAAAGCATCAAAAAAACGCCCTATTTAAAGCGTTTTTCTTTATTGTACACTATTCGAACTCAATCGTTCCTGGTGGTTTTGAAGTAATATCATACATTACTCTATTTACCCCACGAACTTCATTAATAATTCTAGACATAACCTTATTTAATACTTCATAAGGAATTTGAGCAGCTTCTGCTGTCATGAAATCAATTGTGTTAACAGCTCTAAGCGCGATAGCATGATCATAAGTTCTTTCATCACCCATAACCCCCACTGAACGCATATTTGTAAGAGCAGCGAAGTATTGACCGATTGAACGATCTAATCCTGCTTTTGCAATCTCTTCTCTGTAAATTGCATCAGCATCTTGAACGATTCTAACTTTTTCTGCTGTTACTTCACCAATGATCCGAATACCAAGTCCAGGCCCTGGGAACGGTTGTCTAAATACTAAGTATTCAGGGATTCCTAATTCAAGACCTACTTTACGAACTTCATCTTTGAAAAGATCACGTAATGGTTCAATGATTTCTTTGAAATCCACTGCATCAGGTAAGCCCCCAACATTATGATGAGATTTGATTACTGCTGATTCACCACCTAATCCACTTTCAACAACATCAGGATAGATAGTTCCCTGAACTAAGAAATCAACAGTCCCAATCTTTTTAGCTTCTTCTTCAAAAACACGAATAAATTCTTCACCGATAATTTTACGTTTAGCCTCAGGTTCCTCAACACCCTTTAACTTTTCATAATATCTTTCTTGAGCATTAACTCGAATAAAGTTTAAGTCATATTGACCATCAGGTCCAAATACCGCTTCTACTTCATCACCTTCATTTTTACGAAGTAATCCATGATCAACAAAAACACAAGTTAATTGGTTTCCTATTGCTTTAGATAATAATACCGCTGCCACTGATGAATCAACTCCGCCAGATAAAGCACATAATACTTTACCATTACCAACTTTTTCTCTAATCGCTTTAATTTGTTCTTCAACAAACGAATCCATACGCCAATCACCACTACAATTACATACATCTAAAACAAAGTTAGATAACATTTTTGTTCCGTATTCAGTATGTAAAACTTCGGGATGAAATTGAATTGCATACAATTTTTTACTTTCATCTTCACATGAAGCAACTGGACAGTCTTTAGTGTAAGATGTAATTTCAAAGCCTGGAGCAATTTTTGAGATATAATCAAAATGACTCATCCAGCAAATCGACTCTACCGCCACATCTTTCATTAATTTAGATTCTTGTTTACTAACAATTAAATGAGATTTACCATATTCTCTAACATCAGCTTTTTCTACTTTACCACCTAACACATGCTGCATTAACTGAGCCCCGTAGCATAAACCTAATACCGGTATCCCTAATTCAAATAATTCTTTTTGATAAGTAGGTGAATCTTCTAAATAACAACTATTAGGACCACCCGTTAATATAATTCCTTTCGGATTCATCTCTTTAATCTTTTCAATATCTACTTTATAAGAATAAATCTCACAGTAAACATTACACTCACGTACTCGACGTGCTACTAATTGGTTATACTGACCACCAAAATCAATTACAATTACTAATTCATTTTTCACTAGCTATCCTCCTATTTAAAAATTTCTCTTAACACAATTGTTTGCTCTCTATCAGGACCAACAGAGAAAATTGCAATTGGACAATTAATCAATTCTTCAATTCTTCTTAAATACTTTTGACAATTTTCAGGTAATTCCTCAAAAGAAGTAACCTTAGTAATATCTTCATCCCATCCTGGCATTTCTTCATAAACAGGTTTAACCCTATTCAACTGTTTAATCGTTGAAGGTAATGCTTTGATGATTTTACCATCTAATTCATAAGCTGTACAGATTTTTAATGTCTTTAACCCTGATAATACATCTAATAACATTAAACTAATTCCCGTCAATGAAGACATTCTTCTTGATTGATTAACAACAACAGCATCAAACCATCCAATTCTTCTTGCTCTTTTTGTTACTGTACCATATTCATGGCCACGTTCACGGATTCGATCAGCCAATTCACCTTCAATTTCTGTTGGGAAAGCCCCACTACCTACTCTTGTTGTATAAGCCTTAACAATTCCCACTGCTTCATTAATATATAATGGGCCAATTCCAGAGCCTTCAGCTACTCCATTAGCACCGGGATGTGAACTAGTAACAAATGGGTATGTACCATAGTCAATATCTAACATTGTCCCTTGAGCCCCTTCAAATAATACATTTTTACCAGTTTGAAAACATTCATCTAAAACAACACCAGTATCACAAACCATTGGTGCAATGATTTTAGCATATTCTTTATATTCTTCAAAGATTTCCTCGGCACTACATGTAAGTTCAGGATATTGCGCTTTTTTAGAAGCCAAAGCTTCTTCTAATCTTTCTTTAAATAATTCCTCATCAATGAATTCACCCATACGGATTCCCACCCGTTCATATTTGTCGACATATGTAGGTCCAATTCCTTTTTTAGTCGTTCCGATATTATTAGCTCCACGCCTAGTTTCTTGAATTTCATCGATTTCTAAATGATAAGGTAAGATAACATGAGCCCGATCACTAATCATGATCTTATCAGTGCTAATATTAGCATCATTTAAATATTTCATTTCTTCAAGTAAAGCTTTAGGATTAATTACCATTCCGTTACCTAAAATAACATCATTACCACTAAAAATTCCTGAAGGAATCAAACGTAAAGCAAACTTTTGACCATTAAATTCAATTGTATGCCCGGCATTATTACCACCTTGATATCTAGCAACGATATCTGCTTTTTGAGCCAGGTAATCAGTAATTTTACCTTTACCCTCATCGCCCCATTGACTTCCTACTACAACAACTCCAGCCATTAAATTCACACCTTTCTTATTTACTATTACATTATATACAATAAACTAACAAAATGCATCAATAAATATACATTAATATAATAGTTTGACTAGTTTACAGAATAATTATATTATAGTCTTAGCTATTAGTAAAATTAATATATTATAATTATGATATAAGGAGAACTTATATGTATATCAAACTAGAACAATACAAAATATTCAATGAAGCTGCTACGACCCTATCTTTTTCAATCGCAGCTAGAAATCTTTTTATTTCTCAATCTGCAGTTTCCCAAACAATCAGCAGTATTGAAAAAGAACTACAGACTCAATTATTTATTCGCAATTCTAAAGGTGTTAGTTTAACTAAAGAGGGTAAATTATTACATCAGCAAATTGACAAAGCTTTAGCATTGATTACCGGAGTAGAAAACCAGTTATCAAATTATCATGAATTAAAAGATGGTCAATTAATTATTGGAGCTGGTGATACTTTTAGTGAGTATTTTTTAACTAATTATATCGTTAAATTCAAACAACTATATCCTGGGGTTAAAATCAAAGTAATCAACCGAACCAGTCTAGAAACCCGTGAATTGTTGAAATCTGATCAAATAGATCTCGGTTTTTTAAATCTTCCCATCAAAGATGATTCTTTAGTAATTAAAGAATGCTTCCAAGTTCATGATATTTTTGTTTCTAAAAAGCCTGATAATCATATTTACACCTTCAATCAATTAGCTGATAAGCCCCTAATTCTTTTAGAAAAGTCATCAAATACCCGTAATCGTATCGATAATTACTTTGCTAATAAGGGACTATTATTAAAGCCAACAATTGAACTTGGAGCTCATAATTTATTGTTGGACTTTGCCAGAGCAGGACTAGGAATTTCTTGTGTCATTAAAGAATTCTCCCAAGAATTACTTGATCAAGGGATTCTTCATGAAATAAAAACATCACAACCATTGCCTAAACGCAGTATCGGTTATGCTTATCCAAAACGACGAACTCAATCTGTTGCTACAAACAAATTTATTGAACTAATTGCTAATGATCCAACTTTACATATCTAAAAACGTCACTGATTAATTTAGTGACGTTTTTTATTTATCCTTTTAACCCTCTTGACTGACGTTCCATATCCTCAACAACGATATCATAGATTTCACCAAGTGATGCACAATATTCCAACACTTGCCACGGTTCGTTAGTATGGAAATGAATCTTGATCAACTCATCATCACCAACCGCTAACAAACAATCTCCTTTAAAATGTTCAGTAATGTAATCATTGATAACATCTTCATCGAGATTTTTACCTTCAATCAATAGTTGAGTATCATATCTAAATTCTAGCATCTTATTCTCCTAATTATAACCTGGTTGAGTTAAAAATTTATAAACTCGCTCAATAATTTTTGATTCTAACTTATTATATGATAAAGTTGGATCTTTTAATAAAGGTATTTCGAAAACATCTTTTCGTCCTTGATAATCAATCGTTATTTTAATAATTGATCCTAAAGGATGTTCACGGCAATCGATTAATAAATTCATTGTATCTTCAGTATGGTTGTGACCAAGATTAAAATCATCTCTAAGCGTAAAATTATCACATTCATAAATTGTCCAATAAGATGGCATTATGTTTGCTAAGGCCTCTTTTAAATTCTTCTCTTTGATAATATAATCTTTTAAAATCTTTTCAATTTCTGTCTTAATTGGAGCAATTTTTTTATCAGCAGTTTCTTTATCGCTTGCTTTACAACCTAATCGAACCCGCACTGTTTCTTCTGAAGCATAAAGAGCAATACTAACTTCTTCTTGGTGATCAATTAAATCTGCTAAGACCTCATCAACCCGACTTTCTCCTATTCCCATGGTTAGAAAATCATATGTGTAAATAATATCCTGCTTAAATTGACTTAAATAATCTTTTAAAACATGATCAACAACATAAGTCATTTCTTTAGGCGGACCAGGCAAATTAACAATTATCTTTTCATCTTTCGACATTACACAGCCATTTGCTGTCCCTACTTCATTTTCTAAAATATAACAATCTTTAGGAAAAAAAGCTTGTTTAAAATTATTTTCCGGAATATCACCCCATCCCGTTACAAATCGACATTTTTCTTCTACCTTTTTAGCTTCTTCTTCATTATATAATAATTCTAAACCCAAATATTCTGCCGATAATTCTTTTGTTAAATCATCTTGGGTAGGTCCTAATCCCCCAGTCGTAATTACACAATTAGCACCACGTTTAAAAGCTACATCTAGACATTCTTTAAAACGATCATGATTATCACCAACTGTCGTTTGATAGTAAACATTAAACCCCAAGTCTTTACACATTTTTTGAATATAAGTTGCATTAGTATTAACAATTTCTCCTAATAACAATTCTGTCCCAACATTAATTATTTCAACATTCATGAAATTATCCTCCTTAATGATTAACTATATTATAGTTAATTTTAATCATTTTGCTAGTCTTTTAATCATTAAAATTATTTCTTTCATATTTTCCTTCTAGCACCTAAGACCAAAGGTCTAGTTGAATACCAAAATAAACTAACAAAAATGACTAAACAAGCAATAAAAGTTAATTATTAGCTGAATTATTCCTAAATCGAATTCAATATACATATCACTCACTCGTCAACTTCACTTCAATAGTAATAAAAAATTTCTATCAGCTGACTTAGCATCTCTAAATAATCGTATTTGGCAATAAACTGACTATCACAAAATGCTAAAATAAAATCTTTGATAATAGTGCTTTTGAATTCTAATAACCCCTTATCAATAATAGTTGCTATCCTCACTTTCGGACTATCCAAATATTACTTATAGCGATTTACACTCTATAAACGTTTCAGTCCTTCATCATTTCTGACTACTATGACTTCATCTGA
>OGXN01003036.1_pt1 | contig 10435 bp, 9 predicted proteins | sample 1576281 | NCBI WGS metagenome assembly OGXN01 (sample SAMEA3541494, study PRJEB24748) | human gut metagenome | biome: human gut; feature: human-associated habitat; material: faeces | place: China | collected 2012
CCTCCAATTGGCGGGGGCGAGTATATAGAACGTCTACCCAGACAAAAAAAACGTGCCTCAGGATTTGATAGGTATAAGGTTTCCTTCCCCTTGCTGTGATTAGAAAGGCTCGTTTCTATATACATTATATGGAATAAAATAAAAATCTGCATATTCGCAGATTTCATTTATAATAATCGATAAAAGTCTGTGCAGTTTCTGAAAGATATCGTTCCTTCATACAAATAATATGAATGGAAGTGGTTAAACGTGGATGGTCAATATCATAGATTTTTAAATTTTCATGTTCGATAAGAGCAATTGCGCTTTTAGGAACAATCGCAACACCTAATCCTGCTTTTGCCCATAACAGGGAAGTTCTGGCATCCTGATTAATACAAAAACATGTAGGCAACAGACCAGATTGAAGAAAACAATCCTCCAATAAGGAAGCATAGCGCTCATAATATATTAATGGGACATTAGTTAAATCCTGCAGTTTTAAACGATTATCTTTTGATAAACATTGGCTTTTATCACATACTGCCACCATTCCTTCTTCCCAAAAGGGAATTGCTTTTATATTTTTTTGTGGATATGGCGTGCGGACAACGCCGATTTCAATCAGGCCTTTCTCTAATAGCTCCAGAATCTGAAAAGTATTTCCTTCTTTTAACACAAAAGAAACCTTAGGGAAATCTTCATGGAATTTACGAATGCCATTTTCCAAAAACGCATGATGGGAACTTGATACAATGCCAATACGAAGCTCATGGGCAACTTGTGTTTTCGCATCCTGTACCTCTTTTTTTGTATCCTCACAAAGCCGGCAAATCTGTTCGGCTTTTTCTCTTAATAACTCTCCGGCATCTGTTAATTGTATATGATGCTTGCCACGCAGTACCAACGCTACACCAAGTTCTTCTTCCAACATCTTTAATTGATAAGAAAGGGGAGGCTGTGCCATATGTAAACGTCTTGCTGCTGCTGTGATCTGTCCTTCCTCACAAATCGTGAGGAAATATTGTAACTGTTTAATATCCATTTTTATCACCATACTTTTTTTATATATTTTAAATATTAAACCAATATTATACATATATCAACCCCTTGGGTATAATAATAAAGGCGAAAAGGATGATGAAAATGAAAGAATTGTTAAAATATTTAAAACCATATCGAAAACAATGCATCATTGGGCCATTTTGTAAGTTGATGGAAGCCATATTAGAACTGCTTCTGCCAACACTTATGGCCTATATGATCAATGATGGAATCATGGCACAGGATCAACAACTGGTATATCGTTATAGCTTTATCATGATTTTTATGGTTATGATTGGTTTTGGTTTTTCTATTACCTGCCAATATCAAGCCGCAAAAGCATCACAAGGCTTTGGCACAGATTTAAGAAATGCATTGTTCTCACATATTACTGCATTTTCTTATCAGGATTTAGATTACTTTGGAACACCTACATTAGTCAATCGACTGAGTAATGATGTGAATCAACTGCAGGTTGCCGTTGCGATGTTGATTCGTTTAGTGGTTCGCTCTCCCTTTATTTGTATTGGGGCGATTATTATGGCAATGTTTCTGGATATGCGTTTAGCATGGATTTTAATTGCGAGTGTACCTTTTATTATCCTGATTCTTTATGTGTTTATACGGTTTACGACACCAATGTATCAACAATATCAAAAGCTGCTGGATAAATTTTCTTCTATTCTTGATGATAATTTTGCGGGCATCCGTGTGATTCGTACCTTTGTTTCTAAGAAACGGGAACAAAAGCGATTTCAAGAAAATGTAGATGAACTACAGGTACAGATGATGAAGGTAGCACGTCTTTCTGCCTTATTGAATCCAAGTACGGCAATTGTTGTAAATGGTGCGGTTGTGATTTTAATGTATCAGGGAATTTTAAAAATACAAATAGGTGATTTACAGCCTGGAACAATTGTTGCATTTATCAATTATGCTTCCAGTATCTTATTAGCATTGATTGCTATTAGTAATCTGATCGTCATATTTACCAAAGCATTCGCCAGTGGCAAACGTGTAAGTGAAGTCTTGCGTTATTCACCAGGTCTGGTTTGCGGAAATGCTTCTCTTCAGGAAAAGGATGAGCCAATTGTATGTTTTGATCATGTATCTTTTTCTTATGGAAAAGGGGATGCTGCATTAAGTGATCTGTCCTTTTCTATTCGAAAAGGAGAAAGTATAGGGATCATCGGTGGAACCGGTGCTGGTAAAACTACTTTGATTTCTTTATTATGTCATTTTTATGTGCCTACAGAAGGCAGGATTTTATTATATGGACAGGATATTACTACACTGAGATCATCTGATCTATTATCCCATGTCGTGCTTGTGCCACAGGTAAATGAGTTATTCTCTGGTACCATTGAAGAAAATATCTGCTTTGGATTATCTAATGTATCCAAAGCAGATATTGAACAGGCATTAAGCATTTCTCAAGCTAAAGAGTTTGTGGATGAGCTGCCGAAAGGAATGCATACCAAAATCGAACGTGGGGGAGCAAATTTGTCTGGTGGACAAAAGCAGCGCTTATGTATCGCCAGAGCCATTCTGCGTAAGCCAGATCTATTGATTTTAGATGATGCCAGCAGTGCACTTGATTTCAAGAGTGATGCGGCTTTGCGAAAAGCCCTGAAAGCGATGGATACACAGATGAGCAGAATCATGATATCTCAGCGAGTTAGTACACTTGCGTCATGTGATCGTATTATCGTGTTAGATAATGGAGAGATGGCAGGCTTTGCGCCACATAAAGTATTATATGATACATGTGAAATCTATCATTCCATCTGTGAGAGTCAGCATGTAGAAAGGGGTATTGCATGAGTGGTAAACAAGTGATGAAACAGCTACTTCGTTTCCTGTTTCAGTTTAAATTATATCTGTTGCTGGCATTAGCCTGTGCAATTTTATCTGTCGCATTAAACGTATATGCGCCCTTACTAATTGGAGATATCTTAGATGCGATTACTTCAAAGCCTTTGTCCACAACTTTTCAATTATTGTTTTATTTAGTTGTTGTGTATCTTCTCTATTCTTTATTCCAATGGGGAATGATGTATTTCTCTAATAAGATTGCTTTTTCCAGCAGTTGTGTATTAAGAAAACAGCTATATGAAAAACTTTCCCATTTACCAATATCTTTTTATGATACAAATCCTCGCGGAGATTTAATTTCCCGCTTTGTCAACGATATTGATTATATCAGTGATGGCTTTTTACAGGGCCTATCTACCATGATGAGTGGAGTAACAACGATTGTTTTAGCAATCGTATTCATGATCAACATCAATTGGATTATGAGTATCATTGTCATATTATCCGCACCGTTTACTTATATTGTGGCAAGTTTTATTACCAAACGTTCTCAACAATATTTTCGCAAAAATGCAAATGCGCTTGGTTCTTTGAATGGCTTTAGTGAAGAAATGCTATCAGGTATGAAAACAATCAAAGCATATCATTATGAAGAATCTGCCAACCATACGTTTCAGGAAATGAATCAAACATTATATGAAGCCGGTGTAAAATCTCAATTTTATGGTTCTCTGGCAAATCCAAGTACCCGTTTTGTGACAAATTTTACTTATGCATTAACAGGAGCAGCGGGAGCATTCTTAGCACTTCAATCCATGATTACCATTGGAAACATATCCAGCTTTTTGATGTATGCCAATTTATTTTCTAAACCATTCACGGAAATCACAGGTGTCATGACACAGTTACAGACAGCGATGGCAAGTGCACGACGCATCTTTACGATTTTAGATATGGAAGAAGAACATGACAGTGGAACGACTTTTTTTACACCAACAAAAGGAAGCATTGAATTTTCTCACGTCAGCTTTGGATATGATAAACATAAGCTTTTAATGAAGGATATTAATTTATGTATACCAGCGGGTGAAAAAGTCGCAATCGTAGGGAAAACCGGTGCTGGAAAAACAACTTTGGTTAATTTATTATTGCGGTTCTATGAAATTAATCAAGGTCATATATATGTGGATGGCGTTGATATCGAACAAATGTCAAAGGATGATTTAAGACGCAGTTTTGGTGTCGTATTACAGGATACCTATCTGTTTGAGGGAACCATTCGTGACAATATCGCTTATGGAAAACCAGAAGCCAGTGATGAAGAAATTATAGCCGCAGCCAAAAAAAGTGGTGCACATGAATTCATCCGTCGTTTTACGCAAGGATATGATACCGTTCTGCATACCAATTCTAATCATTTATCATCCGGTCAAAAACAGTTATTGTCACTTACCCGTGTTTTATTGATGAATCCTAAAATTTTGATATTAGATGAAGCAACCAGCAATATGGATACCATGAGTGAACAACATGTGAATCAGGCAATGGAATTATTGATGGAGGGCAAGACCAGTTTTGTGATTGCACATCGTTTATCTACGATATTAGATGCGGATAAGATTCTGGTTATGGAGCATGGAGATATTATAGAAACTGGAAATCATGAGGAATTAATGAAAAAACAAGGTGCCTATTATACACTTTTTAATAGTCAGTTTACATCTTAGCGATGAGAGTGTTATACTAGAGGTGTAAAAGTTAATCTGTGATAGAGAAAGCGAGTTATCAAAACATGTTTTATGTTTTTAGCTCGCTTTTTATGATGAAAGGAAGGAATACTATGAAGATTGTTATTATCGGTGGAGGCATTATTGGATGTTTTTTGGCACATGATTTATCACGATATGATGTGGATATCACATTGATTGAACGTGAGAGTGATGTTTGTGATGAGGTATCTAGTGCAAACAGTGCAATTATTCATGCAGGATATGATCCTGAAGAACATACATTAAAGGCTCTATTGAATAAAAAAGGTGCGGATATGTATCCTGCAATATGTGAACAATTGAATGTTGACTACAAGCGTATAGGTGCCTATGTTGTCGCAGCTGGTGAAGAGGAAGAAGAAACGCTTTCTATATTATATGAAAGAGGAACAAAACGAGGAATCCACATGGAATGGCTCACAAGGGATGAACTGCTTGAAAAAGAACCGAATATCAGTGCGCAGATTACAAAAGCTTTATCTGTACCTGATACCGCAATCATTACACCATGGGAGATGGGACTTACTCTGATACAGGAAGCTGTATGTAATGGATTGTCTTTAAAGCTGGAAGAAAATGTGGTGGATATCAAACGTAATGGGAAACAGTTTCATGTCATCACAGACAAAGCACACTATGATGCGGATATCGTCATCAATGCCGCAGGACTTGGCAGTGCTAAGATTATGAACATGATAGAAGATACCTCATTATTTGACATTACTCCAAAGCGTGGACAATATTTTATCTTAAGCAAACATGCGACTGATTTTGTGAAGCATGTCTTATATCCAGTACCTGGTAAAGCAGGAAAAGGGGTATTATGTGTACCAACCTGTCATGGCAACATTCTGCTTGGCCCAAACAGTGAAATATTAGAGGAGCAAGATAATGGCACAAGTGCACAAGGACTGAAAGAAGTTAGAGAAAAACTGCAAAAAACCGTGACAAATATTCCATATGGAGAAATTATACACAGCTATGCAGGACTTCGACCATGTGGCAATCATAATGATTTCTTTATTCAGGCATCTCCGATATCTCAAAATTTTATTCACCTGGGATGTATCGATTCACCAGGTCTTGCCAGTGCACCTGCCATCAGTGCTTATGTCATTGAACAATTGATTTTACCACAGCATGTGCTGAAACAAAAAGAATTATATCGTCATTATAAACGTATTACTCCAATGAAAGATCTTTCTTCCCAGCAAAAAGCAGAACGTATCAAAAAACAATCAGCTTTTGGACATATTATCTGCCGTTGTGAGAATATCAGCGAACAGGAGGTAGTGGATTGTATCCATGAGCCATGTGGTGCACGTACAATTAAAGAAATAAAAAAACGCATTCGACCAGGAATGGGAAAATGCCAGGGTGGTTTTTGTGAAATAGAAGTCGCAAAGATTCTGGCTAGAGAACTGCATATCCCATTAGCGGAGGTTCGTTATGATAAAACCAGTTATTTTATGACAAATAAGGGGGTAAGCAAATAATGAAAACATATGATATGATCATTATCGGCGGTGGAAGTGCTGGCATGAGTGCAGCAGTATCTGCTAAAGCGCAGGGTATTCGCAAAATATTGATTTTAGCGTTTTTAGCTGGCGCCTATATTTCTATGGGAGGCTTGTTTTCCATCGTGATAGGATATGGCTTTCCGTCGATGGCTCCTGCTCCGGGATTGCAGCGCCTGCTCTCCGGACTTGTCTTCCCGCTGGGGCTTATGCTGGTCGTTTTCGCAGGAGCGGAACTCTTTACGGGCAATAATGCCGTGCTGATCCCCGGTGCATTGGGACGACGTTATGGATGGCGTAAGGTGTTGTTAAATTGGATGTTGGTCTATGCCGGAAATTTTGTCGGGTCGCTGTTTTTCGCCTGTTTTCTCGTGAAACTTCCCGGCATGCTCTCTGCCGAGGCGTGGCGTTCGGCGGCCGTCGGCATTGCCGAGGCAAAGGTCTCGATGCCGTGGCTCACGGTGTTCCTGCGGGGTGTCGGCGCCAACTGGCTGGTGTGCCTGGCCGTGTGGCTGGGTTTGAGCGCCAACGATGTTGCGGGCAGGCTGCTGGGATTGTTTTTCCCGATAATGTGTTTTGTGGCAATCGGTTATGAACACAGCATCGCCAATATGTTTTTCATTCCGCTGGGCATGATGCACGGTGCATCGGTCACCGTGTCCGATTTTCTGCTTGCCAATCTTGTTCCCGCGACTTTGGGCAATATCGCCGGCGGAGCGGTCTTTGTCGGCGGTATCTACTGGTATATTAATAAGTAAAAACGGTTGATTATTAATCAATTAATATTCGGATAACGACCATAATTTAACATAATGACAATATTAATTCAATTACCTTTGTACTGTAAGGATGCTTTTTTTAAGGATGCTTTTTTTATGGTCGCCGGTCGGACGATTGGCCGGCGGGTTAAATTCATTTTGGATTTTAAGCTTCGGCCGGCGGCGGATTATCTTCCTGTGCGTGCAACATTCACAAAAATATTCCGGGCGATGGCTTTTAGCGCTTTGTCGGCGTGAAACTCTCGAAGGTAAGGTCATCGTACAATATTACGATTCGCCGGACGGCGACGTCTGTCCGTGTGCCGGAAAATGGAGCCGTTGCCGGCGGCGCCGGATTTTCGGACGTTGTCGAAGCCGGCTCCTGATGCGGCGGGTTGAGCGGCGTATTCCGGGTCGGACCGAACAATCCGTCGGAGATCGACGATTCGACCGCAGTGGCCGGTGCGGATTGTGCGGGTTCGCTGTCGCGATACATCTTGTCGGAATCGAGCAGCAGCCAGTCGGGATTGATTCGCGGGAACCTCCGGAGAATCTTTTGTAACAAATCGAAGCCCGGTTTGTTTCGCCCGGCGAGAATATGGGAAATTCCCGCCGGATTGATTTCGAGCAGTTCCGCGAGCTGGCTCGGCTTCAATCCTTCGTTTTTCATCAAATCGAGCAATTTTTCCCTCATCAACAGAATTTTTTACAAATATAAATATTTGTTTTTTGTAAAACAAGTAATTTTTGCATTTGTAAAATGTTAATAAGTGTTGAAAAAGTTTACAAGTGTAACGAAGGGAATATTGTTAAATCTACCTCCGGTGGTTGATATCATGTATTAGTTGATATATTTTACTTTAAATAGCTGGATATTAGTAAGTCTATGCTGTATGATGTCCATGTGTATGCAATACTCCCCTATTCCCGACAGGCTATATTTGCATATATCAATTAGAGTTGTATATAATTATTGTAATTCATTGGTTATAATTGAATTAATCTCCAATGTTTAACCATTTGACACCTCCTCGATTATGCGTGGAACGCTATTTAGAGCCAGTCTGCCTATTATTTACAAATGGATATATTAACACATGTATCGACGCTTGTGTATTTACAAGTGTAATTACAAATGGAAATACTTCCTCCATTGTGTATTTACAAGTGTAAATTCACCACCCTATTTTAGGAAAATTTTGATTTTTTTAACGGATTTCCGACGGATAATCGCCTGAATTATTAGCTTTCGTTGATTGGCGATATATTATGTTAAATAAACAATAGGCGGATAGTGTTAATAACCCAATACCCGCCTATTTTTCAGTTGTTTATATAATTGTAAACAGCTGCCTATTTCGAAAGTTTTGTTGCGATTTCTTCGAACTCTTCCGGAGTCAATTTGAGCTTTTCCCGGTGAAAATCCACGTCGTTTTCGCTCTTAATGGGGATCAGATGGATGTGCGCATGCGGCACTTCAAGCCCTAAAACCACCACTGCGACTCTGGAACACGCTATTTCCTGCTTGATTTTACCTGCGACTTTTTTGGCGAACAGCATCATGCCTGCCAATGTCTGATCGTCGAGGTCGAAAATGTAGTCTATTTCCTTTTTCGGTACGACCAGCGTGTGCCCTTTCGTCAGCGGATTGATATCCAGAAAGGCGTAATAGTTTTCGTCTTCGGCGACCTTATAGGAAGGTATTTCGCCTGCGATAATGCGTGAAAAAATGGATGCCATATATTTATCTTTTAAAGTTTCTTAGTTTAGTCCCGTGAGGATCTTTCACGAGGATGCGCCGTAAGCCGTGACGCTTGGGATCGACAAGATCACCGTGGTCCAACCCGATCGACAGAAGGTTTACATGGCCCTGCGTTCATATATACCCCGAAAAAGCATTGGCGCTATACCCTCCTGCTTAATTCGCCGTGTTTGTCGCTCCTCGTTGTTTATAGCCCCCCCCCACAAAATAGGCCGTCGGACTTTCGATACGTTTCGCAAAAAAGTGCCGACAGAGCGTTTCCCATTATTTTTCAGTATGTCCTTGCAAATGGTGCTGTCAGAGCTTTTTGTCGCTTTTTTGGGCGTCCCTGCGAAATAGCGCTGCCGGAACTTCCCGTTGTTTTTCGGGGTCTCCTACGCCCGCCTGCTGTCACTGTGCGGAAATCGCCGTCTTTCGGCAGGCTGCTCTTCAAAGCCTTATTCTTCGTTGAATTTGGGCTTGAGTATCTCCGAGTAGATAACTGCCTTGCGCAGGTCGAAATCCTCCGTAATTTCCGCTACAGCCTCCGCTGTCGTATGCTTGTCCCCTGCTGCGTGTTCTTCGTGCAGGATTTCTTCGAGGGGATGCCGTCCGTCCGGAGCGTTTTTGCGTCCGGCGTGCCGCCCGGAGCTTTTGAAATCGGCCGTTTTGCGGGCGACTTCACCGAATCCGGGCGTCGGTGCGGGCTGCTGCATTGCGGGGCGCAGTCGGTCGGTTTCCGCTCCGGATACGCTTTCCTGACTGTCCGGGTGCCGCATTTCATCCGCAGATTGCGTGTCCCACGAGGGCCAAGCTTCGTGCTGAGTGTGCTTTTGGGTCTCGTGAGCCTGTTTTTTCGCCTTTTTGCGAGCCTGTGAGGTCGCGTTGAACAACATGGCTGCAAAAATCGCCACGACCCATATTACGGTTGAATAGTCTTCCATATCAGCTTAAAGTTCGTTTGACACTCTCGATCCCTTTTATCTTACGCAGTTTCGTCATCACGTCCTGCAGCCCCTCGGCGTCCTTGACATAGAGACTGATGCTGCCTTCGAAGATGCCGTCGTGGCTGTGGATGCCGACTTCGCGGATGTTGATGCTGAAATCGGCGCTCACGACTTTCGCCAGATCCAGCAGAATTCCCATACGGTCGATGCCGCGCAGTTCGATGGTGACCAGATACGACATCGCCTTGTGTTGCGACCATTTGATCTCCTCCTTGACGATATTCCGGCCGAACTGGGTCGCAAGACGGTTCAATTCGTCGCACGTGGCTTTGTGGACGATGATGTTGCCGGTTTTCGGATCGCGGTAACCCACGACCTTGTCTCCCGGAATCGGTTTGCAGCACTCCGCTATCTCGAACTGGGGCGTTTCCGGCTGTTCTTTGGCCGGGTGCGCTGCATTCGGCGCCGTTTCGCCCGCTTCATTGATAGCCGCCGGGTCGTCGCCCTCCTCGTCTTCCTTTTTGTTGATGAAAAGGGTCCAGAACTTGAGTATCTTGCTTTTGGAGTTTACTTTCAGGACTTTGTCGAGGTCCTTCAGGTCGATGATGCCGGCTCCGATCTTGCTGTACAGCTCCTCCTTGTTGTTGCTTTCGTATATCGGGACGATCTTGCGCAGGACACGGCCGCTGAGCTTGATATTCAGCGATTTCATCTTCTCGTCGAGCATTTGCATACCCCGCTCGATGTTGTTCTGGCGTTCGCGCTTCAGGAAGCTTTTGATCGACTGCTTGGCCTTGGCCGTGGTCGCTATTTCGAGCCATTCGGGCTTGGGGCGGGCATTGTCGGCCGTGATGATCTCGATCTG
>OGXN01003040.1_pt1 | contig 10410 bp, 8 predicted proteins | sample 1576281 | NCBI WGS metagenome assembly OGXN01 (sample SAMEA3541494, study PRJEB24748) | human gut metagenome | biome: human gut; feature: human-associated habitat; material: faeces | place: China | collected 2012
GGTTCTGTACAATGTTCCGCCCCTGTACCACCTGGATGCGGCGGAGTGGAAGCGGTATCAGAAGGATATTGCCGCACATCACGCCGTGTGGTCAGAATTCAGCAGGAAGGCAGTGCTGCAGGAGATGACAGACTTCAAATATCTCACGCAGGACGGGGCGGTGCAGAAAACTGTTTACGGAGAAAACATTGCCGCGGTGGCCAACTTTGCAGAGGAAGCATATGAATATGAAGGAAATAGTATCCCGGGACATTCCGTATGGATACAGATGGACGGGAAAAGCATGATTTACACCCCTTCCCTCCAGTCCGGGAATGCATAAACGCTTATGATAACAGGAGAAGCAGAGCTTTTGATTTGGAGAATACATTGCGGTTAAACTTCAAACAGGGTATAATCAGAGAAAAGATGCATCTGGGAAATGCAACTGTAAAAGCATAGGATAGTTATGTAAAGGGAGTCAGTGAAAGACAGTCAGTGAAAGGCAGAAAGCGGGGATAAAATGGACAGACCATTGCCAATCGGAATCGAAGATTTTAAAAAACTGAGAGAAAACAACTTTTACTATGTGGATAAATCATTGCTGATAAAGGAACTGCTGGATAACAGAAGTGAAGTAAGCCTGTTTATGAGGCCGAGACGTTTTGGCAAGACATTAAGTTTAAGTATGCTCAGATATTATTTTGAGCAGATGCCCGTGAGCGATACGAATACAGATAATAATAACTTGTTCAAAGGGCTTAAGATTATGGAAGCCGGTGAAAAATATACGAAACATAAAGGTCGGTATCCGGTAGTTAACCTTTCTTTAAAGTCTGCAAAGCAGCCGGACTGGAATATGGCTTATGATGCAATGGTAAATGAAATTGCAAAGGAATTTGAACGCCATGACGATGTGCTTGAAAGTGCAAGGCTGCTGCCGGACGAAAAAGAACTTTTTTGCCGGATCAGAGGAAAAAAAGCAGCCAGAATTGATTATGCGATGGCAATGGAATTCCTTACCCGTTGTTTGAAAAAGGTTTATAGAAGAAATGTAATTGTCCTTCTGGACGAGTACGATGTTCCACTGGAAAATGCATATTTTAACGGATTTTATAAACAAATGACAGATTTCATCCGTTCCTTTTTTGAATCGGCGCTAAAAACCAATTCCAGCCTGGAATTTGCCGTAATCACTGGCTGCATAGTCTCGGCTAAAGCCGAGCCATTGGGAGAATCTCCGATTCTCCTGTGCAGGGGTAATGACTTCTGTCGAAGTCATTCGGAGAGTATATTTACCGGACTGAACAATCCGGAAATGATTTCAATCCTTAATGTAAATTATGCGGAGCATTTTGGTTTTACCCAGCCGGAAGTGGAACAGCTTTTGGAAGCCTATGGAATCAGTAACAAGAAAGGTGAAGTCAGGCGCTGGTATGATGGCTATGTATTTGGAAAGACAGAAGTATATAATCCGTGGAGCGTACTGAACTATACGAAAACGGCGGCTGTTGATAAGAATGCTTTTCCGAAGCCATACTGGGCGAATACTTCCTCCAACAGTATTGTCAGGGAACTGGTGGAACGTGCTGATGGCAGCGTAAGGCAGGAAATGGAAGCATTGATTGAGGGAGAAGTGATAGAAAAGCCGGTTCACGAAGAGATTACCTATGATGAAGTATATAAATCAGAAGAAAATCTGTGGAATTTTCTGTTTTTTACAGGATACCTGAAAAAAAAGGGTGAACGGTTTGACGGTGAAACTGTTTACCTGGAATTGGCGATTCCAAATACAGAAGTAAAGCTGATTTACAGAAATACGATAATGGACTGGTTTCAGGAAAGAATTAAAAAGACGGATTTCTCGGCTTTGTATCAGGCCGTCCTTGGGAAAAATGTGGCGGTTATGGAAAAAGAACTGTCCGGGAATCTGATGGAGACCATTAGTTTTTATGACTATAAGGAAGATTACTATCATGGTTTTCTTGGCGGGCTGTTGAAAATGATGGACGGATATATAATAAAGTCCAATCGGGAAAGCGGCCTGGGGAGAAGTGACCTGCTGCTGCTTTCCGCACCCTATGAGGGGAAGGCGATTATAATTGAAATAAAAATCGCAGATACCTATGCAGAGCTGGGAGCTAAAGCAAAAGAAGCATTGACTCAGATCGAAGACAGGCAATATGATGCTGAACTGAAACTGGAAGGCTATCATACCTTTATTCTGTATGGAATTGCTTTCTATAAAAAGCTTTGCAGAGTAGCCGTAAAAGAGTGATATGTCAGCCAAAATTCAGGGTATCCCCCATGCGTCTGCTTATGCATGGAGGATACCTGTTCATTACTTCACAGTTATTGCTAAAATCCATCCTGAATCGCCTGCGGCGATGGATTTTGGCACTTCTGAATCACTTTCTTACGGTCAGCGCGAAGCGCTGTCCTGCCGATTAGTTCCCCTGGAGGATACCTTCCTTATATTTGCCGGGAGTCGTTCCCTTGAGCTTCTTAAATATGCGGATAAATGCGTTGCTGTCCACAAAGCCGGTCATCTGCGCGATGTCCGCAATTTTTAAATCCGTTTCATTCAACAGGGAAACGGCGTTTGAAATCCGCACTTCATAAAGGTAGTCGATAACGCTTTTCTGATACTGCTCCCTGAATTTACGTGACAGGTAGGACGGGGTAATCTGAAAATGTTCGGCTATTGTATTCAGATTGATGTTAACATCAAAATAGTTATTGTCTATAAAGCGGCAGATATCCTTTCCCCATTGTCCATAGGAGGGATTTTTGCAGTTTTCCGCAATCTCCCGGCAGGCCGCCAGATAAGCGCGGCAGGTCTGGGAGAGCGCTTTGGGCAGAGACTGGGAAAAGAAGGACTCATCCAGGAAGCTTAAGGACTCCGGCTGCAGGCCGTAATGCGTCTGGCAGTATAGCCGGAGCTTGACAGTGGCCTGATAAAAGAAATAATAGCAGCTTTTGGCGTCGGCCCAGGAGAGTTCACATTTTTCGAGATTTTTTTCTATATCATTAAAATATTCGGTTATCTGCGCCTGATTACACGTGGTGACAAGATTTACAATATACTCGCTGGTGTTCAGCGGGATGGAGCCTATGATCTGTTTCTGGGGAATCGTCTCATAGAGACAGATCCTGCCCGTTTCAAACAGTCTCTGGTATTCCAGCGCGGTATCCGCCTGCAGGCAGGCTTCCGGTATCTTTTCCTGGGACTGCAGGCTGCTGATTCCGGCTTTCAGGGAAAGCTGGAAGGTATCCGACAAAAATCCTATCAGCCTTTCCGTGAGCTGTTCGATCTGTACAAGCGGACGGTCAAGCTGGCCGGAAACCGGAATCAGGACCGAAATCTTTCCTTTGCGGATTCCGAAATGGCTGTCAGGGAACTGTGGGGAAAGAAGCTCCTGGAATACATTTTCAATCGTAAAGGCGGTCAGTCCCGCCAGTCCCTCCGGTTCATTCAGGCTGCCTGTCCCTTCCACGGAAAGCAGCACGACGCAGACCGTGGGAAAGGAAAGGTTAAAGGAAAACTGTTCGGCAACCTGCTCCGGTATCTGGCTGAATTCTATTTCTCCGGAAAAGATTTTCTGGAGATAATTATTTTTCAGCATCATTTTTTGTCTGGCTATTTCATTCCGGTTCTCGGTAAGTATTTTCATGATCAGATGATATTCGTTTTGGGCCGGCCCCACAGATTCGTCCGTATCCCCTATAAATTGCAGGATCTGGGACACCGGCTCATAATTTTTACGGGAATAATACATGATTACCACAAGGCCTGTAAAAATACAGATCAAAATCGTAAGCAGCATGATTTCCAGCAGCCGGGTCATCTGGGCCTGGTAGTCCTTCTTTTCCGTAATGGATATGAGCGCCGTACCGGAAATCTGTAACGGATAATAATCTATAATGACCTTTCCCTGGTTTTTTGTCTCATAAAAGGACGCATCTGGCCGGTCTGTGAAGTAAGAGGCGATTTCCGCTATGGGCAGGGCGGAAAGGCTGTCGTCTTTGCTGCCGGCGGCCAGCAGAAGCTGTTCCTGATCCACCAAAGCAAAGGCGCAGGAATATTCCAGAAGAAGCCGGCTTTGCAGCCGGGTCAGCAGGCTTTTGTTGTCAATCTGGATGCACAGCACAGCCAGCGGCTTTCCTGTGATATCCGTCAGAAGGTTCTGGGCTATAACGATGAAGTTTTTCTCCCTGTTTGCATAGCATATGATACGGTTTTCCTGCAATGCGCTGCCGATCGCATCCCAGTCGCCGTCCGTCATGGTATTGCTTTTTGCTTCCATGGCAGGCAGCAGGGACTTTTCAAAAGTGGAAACAGGGTTTACGATATAACCGGAATCAGGAAAATACAGGTTGATTCGCTGGATGAGCGCATTGGATATCTGCATGGCCGCCAGATCCTTTTTCAGATAATAGCGGTCCATGACAGGCGTGGATCCAGGCGTGCTTTTGCTGTTGGCAAGAGCGACTACATATTTATTCAGCTGAATATGGGAGCCAAGCGTAATCGCATCACGGAATACGGAATTGATCTGCTCACCGGAATTTTCCAGCATCAGATGCTGGCTGGCAATGGTTCGTTCCTTTAAAGCATTATAGCTGTGAAAATAATAGAAGGAACAGATAATGATGGGAAGCAGCAGAACGCTGGCATAGGAAATTAGTGTTCTCCAGAATAAACCTGTTTTTTTCTTTTTAGAATCAGTCTGCCGCCTCATAAATCAATCACCCTTTTTATTATTATTACTGTAAAATAAGTATACCATAGGCTGTAAAAAAGCCAGTATTATTTTTCTAAACAAATATTATATTTCTGAAATATTGCGGCAGATACATATGAATTTCCTTTTTCCAAGATTTACGCAGCCGGTTTTCCGGGCTATGCTGTAACTGACATTAACCGAAGCGAGGCGCGCCGGTTCGGAGTGATTTTCAAAAAAACATCATTTCATAAAAAGGAAGGACAGTAATTATGAAGAAGAATTTTCCAAGCAAATTAGGAACTGCCGCGCTGGCAGCCCTGCTGACTTTTTCGTCCCTGTTCACAGGCTGCGGCAGCAGCGGACAGACTCAGGCGGATGCATCCGTTTCCAATAAAGAAGAAACCGGAAGCGCAGCGACATCGGGAGAAGAGACGCCTGTGCTCACAGTCTGGTCTTATTGGACAAATGGAGATCTGTATAATGACCAGGGAGACTGGGAGTACTGGCAGGCTATCGAGGAAGCCTGCAATGTAGATCTTCAGTTTGTTGACAGTTCAGGCGGCAAAGATGCTCTGTCGCTGCTAGCAGGTACAGATGATCTTCCGGATATTATTATTGAACTTGAACCGACGATTCCGGGCGGTGTGCAAAAGCTGCTGTTGGACGGCTCCATTATCCCTCTTAACGATCTTATGGATAATGGATACATGCCTAATTTTAAAGCATATTTGGAATCCGATCCGGAGGTTGACAAGCTATGCAGAAATAATGAGGGACTGTACGCATGGGCACCTATGATCAGAAAGCCGGATTCCCCGCTTGTTTTCAATGGAAATATGATTAGGCAGGACTGGCTGGATGAACTGGGGCTGCAGATGCCGGAAACTGTTCAGGAAATGGAAGATGTTCTGGTTGCCTTCAAGGATCAGAAGGGCTGCGATTCCGCATTTTCCTTTATTTATGGAAACTATAACATTATGGTCAACAGCTTCGGAATCAGAGAAGGGATGTATGTAGACGGTGATAATAAAGTGCATTTCGGGGCAATTGAGGATGAGTATCTGGATTTCCTGACTCTGTTTAACCGCTGGATGAACATGGGAATCCTGGATCCTGATGCCTTTACCCAGGATACGGACGCTTTTTTTGCCAAAATTTCCAGCGGAAGAACAGGGCTTGTATGGGGCTATACCGGCGGAACTCTTGGAAAGATACAGACCATACAGGAAGAAAACAAGGAAATGAATTATCAGCCCACCCCCAACCCTGTTTTAAATAAGGGAGATAAATTCATTGTTGACCAGAGCAGCTACCGGATCAATAATATCGGCGGTGCGATTTCCGCAACCTGTTCCAACCCGGAGGCTGCGGCCCGCGTGCTTGACTATACCTATGGCGAAGAGGGAAATATGCTGGCCAATTACGGCAAGGAAGGCGTGACCTATGAAATGGTTGACGGCAAACCGGTATTTACGGACTTTGTCCTTCATAATCCGGACGGGCTGTCCATTGAAAAAGCGCTCTCCATTTATGCCGGCTGCAATAACAAGCCCTTCCTGGTGGAAAAGGATTATATGCTGGGCGGATATGCTTATGACGTGCAGAAAAAATCCCTGGAAGTCTGGGCAACTCCCGATGCCACAGTGAAGGATATGCCCCCTGCAACCATGACGGATGCGGAGCTGCAGGAATATAACTCCATCATGACTGATATTCAGACCTATCTGGATGAATTCAAGCTGAAATTCATCCTGGGCACGGAGCCTCTGGAGAATTTCCCTGAATTTGTGGAAAATATCAGGAACATGAATATTGAAAGGGCGATAGAAATCAGACAGGCGGAATATGACAGGTACCTGGCAAGATAATTGATACCGGCAGGCCTGTTTGAAAGAAGGAGTCTTTATGAAAAAGGACAGTTATGCTGCCAGGCTCTGGCAGAATGTAAAAAGACATAAGGGACTGTATCTTATGATATTGCCGATTGTGGCCTATTACCTTGTGTTCTGCTATTACCCCATGTACGGAGCGCAGATCGCTTTCCGTGACTATACCCCCAAGCTGGGAGTGCTTCACAGCCCATGGGCCGGCCTGAAGCATTTTGCGGAATTTTTCAAAAGCGTGTATTTTGAACGTCTGATCCGCAATACCCTGAGCATTAATCTGAAAAATCTTCTTTTCGGCTTCCCTGCGCCGATTCTGCTGGCGCTGCTTTTAAATGAAGTGCGCAGCCAGGGATATAAAAAATTTGTGCAGACGGTGAGCTATATGCCGCATTTTATTTCCACGGTGGTAATTGCCGGAATGGTTCTTCAGTTTACGGCTACGGACGGCTTCCTGACACAGCTGATGACGTTATTTGGCTATCCCAAACAAAATCTGATGATGAACCCTTCCTTTTTCCAGCCCATTTATGTAATTTCCGATATATGGCAGGGGATCGGCTGGGGCTCCATCATATATATTGCAGCGATAGCGGGGATTAATTCGGAATTGTATGAAGCGGCGAGAATGGATGGAGCGGGACGGTGGAAACAGATGATACATGTGACGCTGCCGGGCATCCTTCCCACGATCATCACCATGTTTATCCTGAGAGTGGGGAATATGATGAATCTTGGCTTTGAAAAGATCATTTTGCTTTATAATTCCTCAATTTATGAGACTGCGGATGTAATTTCCACGTATGTTTACCGGAAGGGGCTTGTGGATCAAAGCTACAGCTTTTCCACAGCAGTGGGACTGTTTAATTCTGTCATCAACCTTACATTGCTTTTTATTGCAAATAAACTCTGTAAAAGGTTGACAGAACATAGCTTATGGTAGGAGTATATATATGAAAAAAAGAAATCTGGGTGAAGGGGTATTCCAGATATGCAATGGCCTTGTGCTGCTGCTTGTCTCGCTTGTGACGCTGTATCCCTTTTTATATGTCATTTTTGCTTCCTTCAGCGATCCTCTGAAGCTGATGGGCAATTCAAGCCTGCTGCTTAAGCCGCTGGGATTTTCGCTTGGCGCTTATAAGAAGGTATTTTTAAATCCTTCCATTTACAGCGGCTACATGAATACGGTTTTTTATGTGACCGTGGGAACGCTGGTTAATATCCTGGCGACCTGCATGGCGGCCTATGTGCTGTCAAGAAAGCAGTTTATGCTGCGCCGCGTGCTTACTATCATGTTTATTTTTACCATGTATTTCAGCGGCGGGCTGATTCCCGGCTATCTGCTGATTAAGGATCTGGGAATGATAAACAGCAGGCTTTCCCTGATTCTGCCCGGCGCTGTCAGCACCTTTAACCTGATGATTATGATAACGGGGTTTGAGGGGATTCCGGAATCGCTGGAGGAATCGGCGCGCATTGACGGAGCCGGGGACTGGACTATTCTGTTTCGGATCATCATGCCGCTGGCCAAGCCCACAATTATGGTAATCCTGCTGTATTATGCGGTAGGACACTGGAATGCCTGGTTCCACGCCATGATATATCTGCGGGATGCGGACAAAATGCCGCTGCAGATTTTCCTCAGGGATATTCTCACCAGAAGCCAGCTGGGAGCCATGACCGGGCAGACAGATGTGGAGGATGTGGGGCAGACGATAAAATATGCGACGATTATTGTTTCCACGGTGCCCATACTCTGCGTGTATCCGTTCATCCAGAAGCATTTTGTAAAGGGCGTCATGATCGGGGCTGTCAAAGAATAGCGGTTCTGCAGTTACTTTAAAAATAACAGTTCTGCAGTTACGTTAAAGAGTAAGAAAAGGAGGCTGTACGGATGGTACGGACATTTGCAACACACAGAATCAGGAAAACACAGGAGTTGTCCTCCTGTCTGTGGGATTTTGAAACGCTGCCTGAAGAGGGAGGAACGGTTGGAGAGACAGCCGGGGGGAAAGAGACTGCCCCGGGTAAGGGGACGGCTCCGGTTAAAATGAAAACCGCAGTTCCGGGCTGCTGGGAGAACTGCCCGGATACGTTAACCTACCGGGGAAAGGCTGTTTATGAAAGAAGATTTGCCTGCGAAGGCAACATACGCCTGGAATTTAAGGGGGTCAGCCATACGGCACAGGTATATCTTGATGATATGCGGATAGCGGAGCATTACAATGCCTATACCCCGTTTTCGGCAGTGGTAAAGGAGCTTCCGGCGGGGGAACATACGCTGAGAGTCTACGTTGACAATTCCTTCGGCCCGGATTCGGCGCTGCATGTGCCCAATGATTACCAGACCTACGGAGGAATTACCCGTCCGGTGGTTCTGGAGGAGCTGAAGGATGCGTACCTTACGAAGCTGCATTTTACTCCCCTGCGCAGGGACGGGCAGTGGTATTTCGTGATAAAAGGAGAAGTAAAAAATTTATCCGCGGCGCCTTTTGAGGGCAGGATCCTGCTTTCCCTTGGGGAAGAGACGGTGGCGGAGGCTGCTGTGCGGGCAGAAGGAAACGGCGTATGCGGATTTGAAACGGAGGAAACACTTTTCCCGCAGGCGCAGGAGTGGTGTCCGGAAAATCCCGTATTATATCTGCTGAATGCGGTTCTGCTGGATGCGCAGGGCCGGGAAACGGACGATCTCATTGATCGGGCAGGCTTCCGTGAGGTCCGTATTGAGGGGAAGGATATCCTGCTGAACGGACGGAAGCTCAGGATTAAGGGCTTCTGCCGCCATGAGGATCATCCCCAGTTTGGCTGCGCCCTCCCTTTTGCGGCCATGCAGCAGGATTTGCTGCTCATGAAGGATATGGGAGCCAATTCCGTGCGTACCTCTCATTATCCCAATGATGAAATTTTCCTGGATCTGTGCGATGAAACAGGCATGCTTGTATGGGAAGAGAACCATGCGAGAGGGCTTTCAGAGGAAAACATGCGAAATCCCAACTTCGAACGGCAATGCGAGGACTGTATCCGGGAAATGATTGAGGCGCATTACAACCATCCTTCCATTTATATCTGGGGGATTCTGAATGAATGCGCAAGCCATACGGAGTATGGAAAGGAATGCTATCGTAAGCAGTATGAGCTGATCCGCCAGCTGGATCAGAGCCGGCCGCGCTCCTCTGCAAGCTGTCAGTTTAAAACGGATATCTGTTTCGGACTGCCTGAGGTGGTATCCTATAACATTTATCCCTTATGGTATCATGACACGCCTGTACAGGACTACCTGAAAGGCCTTTATGACTGGGTCCAGGAGGAATCGGAAGGCGCAGGAAAGCCGTTTTTGATAACGGAGACGGGCGCGGGCGCCATCTATGGCTGCCGCACACCTTCCCGGGTAAAATGGTCTGAGGAATACCAGGCTTATGCCATTGAAAAACAGCTGGAGGCGGTTTTCGGGCAGGAGGGCTGCAGCGGCGTTTATCTCTGGCAGTTCTGCGACTGCAACGTGTGTGACAGCTGGTTCGGCGGCCGGCCGAGAACCATGAATAATAAGGGAATTGTGGATGAATACAGACGGCCGAAGCTGGCTTATGAGACGGTTAAGAGAATGTTTGGCAGTGTGGATACGTATTTCTGACAATAGAGAAAAAAGATAAGGTTCTGTTGCAGATATTTTCGGGATGAACAGATGGATATTGTCCCGGAAGAAGCAGGGCAAAAAAGCAAGACGAAAGCAGCAGGGCGGACACAAAAAGAAACGGCGTGAAATATGCCGTTTCTTTTTGCGGTATGGGCAATATGGAGCATGACGCCGCAGCTTTTTTATA
>OGXN01003043.1_pt1 | contig 10401 bp, 8 predicted proteins | sample 1576281 | NCBI WGS metagenome assembly OGXN01 (sample SAMEA3541494, study PRJEB24748) | human gut metagenome | biome: human gut; feature: human-associated habitat; material: faeces | place: China | collected 2012
AAAGTAGAGGATGCAGATGAATTTTTAGAAGCTGTGAATAAAATAGAAAAAAATAGTGATATATATAAGAAAAATATAGAAATATTTTTAAATTTGTGTTAAGAGAAAAAAAGCTAAATAAGAAAATCAATATTAAAGATTATGTAACACATCTATCATCTATGTTAAATAATGCATACTATTATAATAAAGATATTATGGACGAAGGTAAAAAATTTTTTAAGCAAAATTTGTGTGATAATAGAAAATGGCTTTTACATGATGATAAGATGGGGTACGGTAAAAGTGTTTTAGATCATTCTCTTATAACAAATAATGGATATAGACCAATTGTGATTTCACCTTGGGAAGATAATTATGATGAAGATTTTATTTACTTAATCTATACAAAATTAATGAAAAACACGAAAACAAAACCTGTGAAAGATGATAAGACAATTATTATCTTTTTCATAGGTATATTTGTGGCTTTGGTAACATTATATTTTAATTTATTTAATATAATAGAGGATATGATAAATTCATTTTTAATTGGCTTTCATTTTCAAATAAAAGTTTCTGATTTATTCGTTATCAAAAACACGAAAGGAATTTTCGATTTTATTAAAGGAGGTTTGATGATAGGATTTAATCAATATACGTTTCATTTATTTGACATATGCATTGGTATTTCTAGTGTTTTATTAGCTTTGTTAGGAACTTTTTATTTATTGCCTTATGCAATAATACATGTAAAAAATTCCAGTAAAATTCACCAATCTTATTATTTAAAAGGAATAAAAAAAGCGTTAACGATGAATAAAGTGATGCTGATAATTGAAGATATAGATCGTTTAGAGGAAAAACCTATTCTTGATATGTTTAGAGTATTAAGCTCAATTAATACATTTATGCAAGAAAGAGATAAACCCATAGGAATTATATCTTTATACAGTGATAGCAATAAAATTCAAAGATATAAAAATGATTTATCTAATAAAGTGATTTACGATATAATCTTGCAAGATGTAGATTTAAAGAAATCGATGATTTTGTATTTCTTGAAATATACAGAAGCTTTTTCATATGCAACAAATAAAACTTTATTAACAAGGAAAGAGAAAGAGATGATTATAAAAGAGATTTACTCAAATGATAATATAAATTTTAGGGATGTTCATAAGATATTAAATGAAATTGTAATCGAATATTTCGAAAAAGGTGGGATTCCTTTCTAAAAAAAATCACAGGACTATAAAATTTGTTCCTGTGATTTCTTTCATTTATTCAACTTTTCCTAAAAGATAATTGATCAACTGCTGTGCAGCACGACCACTGGTACCACCATGACTTAATTCCCATTTTCTTGCTTCAGCGCATAATTCCTCTTCACTCATTTTCAGCTCTGGATGTTTTTTCGCAAGTTCGCATACGATATGGAAATAATTCTTCTGATTAGGTTTTTCATAACAGATACTTAAACCAAAACGTGCCACAAGGCTTAGCTTTTCCTGCATTGTATCAGAATGATGTAAACCATCATCACTCATATCATCACGATCATTCCATGTTTCTTTTACAAGATGACGTCGATTGCTGGTTGCGTAAATCAATACATTATCTGGTTTTGTTTCAACGCCACCTTCTATGACAGCTTTCAAGAACTTATATTCAATCTCAAATTCCTCAAAGGAGAGATCATCCATATAGATAATGAAACGATAATTACGGTTTTTGATTTGCGCAATGATATTGGATAGATCCTTAAATTGATGTTTATAGATTTCAATCATACGTAAGCCATCTTCATAAAATTCATTGACGATAGCTTTGATACTGGTGGATTTACCAGTGCCGGCATCTCCATATAATAAGACGTTGTTTGCCGGTTTCCCGTTCACAAAAGCCTTTGTGTTTTCTACCAGCATTTCTTTTTGTAGCTCATAGCCGACAAGATCATTAAGATACACACTTTCCATATTATTGATGGGAAGGAATTCTACGCCTTCATCATTTGGACGGATACGGAAGGCTTTATTCAAGCCAAACATACCAACTCCATATTGTTGATAGAAATCTGTGATGATTTGAAAGATTTCATTTTCATCTTTTGCCTGTTCAATAGCTTTAGATATCGAACGTACCATAACACTTACATTTTTATTATACATGCGTTCTTTTTTGGTAACGGCATGATAATTGCTGATGATACTGAAACAGTTGATATCTAAAGATGCTTCAATTTCTGAGAAGTCAAAATCAAATAATGCTTTAAACACTTTACAATCATTTAATGCGAACTGATTGACACTGCCATCCATTGCCCCCTGTTTTTCACTTACTAATGTAAAACTGTTTTCATTCATCAATAATATGAATGTCAGATAATTGTGCCATAAGTTATCATCAAATCCATACATGGTAGATAAATCAAGTAGAGCTTTGATCTGTTCATAGATTCGTTCAATCAAATGAGTTTCACTATCGGCTTCCGTATCAAAATCCCGAAATATTTCAGATAATTGATATAGGATACTGTCTTTTCCTAAATTGCGATATAAAATAAGTTTCGCACATTCCTTATACATAAATAATTCCTCCCTTTTACAATTACCATCATTATAACGGTTGAAAAGACATTTGAAAAGCATTGTTTCATATTTTGATACAATTTACAAACGCAATGTAACAAAATTTACAATTATTATGAAAATAATTGTAAAAAGCATTGACAAATTACTGAAAAAGTTTTATCCTTATACACATCAACAACGTGAAGGAAGGTGAACCAGATGCAAGTATTCTATAGTTTAATCGTCATTATTATTCTCATAGTCCTACGTCAATCTGTTTTTCTTTCCGATAACCTCATTCGTTAGGTTCTTCACAACAGATCATTTTTGTTTAGGCACAAGGATGTGAGTAAAGAAAGAAAAGCAGCTATCTATTCGGAGGGCTGCTTTTTTATAAGAGTTGAGTCAGGTCATAGAGGAGGAAATATATGGATTGTAAAGATATCGAGCAGGCTGCACAGCGCCTCATGGGCAATATCCATAATGTAAAGGTCACAAGTTCTCGTACCTTTTCGCAAATGAGTGGATGCGATTTATATCTAAAATGTGAGAACAGACAAAAGACAGGATCATTTAAGGTCCGTGGAGCCTTTAACAAATTAGCCAAATTGAAAGAGGAAGGAAAAACAACCGAAGTCATTGCAAGCAGTGCTGGTAATCATGCACAAGGAGTCAGTTATGCAAGCAGCCTGTTAGGAATGCATGCGACAATCGTTATGCCAAAGAGTACACCCATAGCGAAAGTAAGCGCTACCCAGGGTTATGGCGCAGATGTGGTACTTGCTGGTGATTGTTATGATGAATGTTATCAGGAAGCATTAAAGCTTCAAAAAGAAAAGAACGCAACATTTATTCATCCCTTTGATGATGAAGATGTTATCGCAGGACAGGGAACCATTGCTTATGAAATCTGTCATGATTTACCAAATGTTGATATGATCGTTGTTCCAGCAGGTGGTGGTGGATTACTTGCCGGCATCAGTTATTATGCTAAGCATATCAATCCAAGAATTAAAGTGATTGGTGTACAGGCGGAAGGTGCTAGTGCTATTGTACAGTCTTTCCATAAAAAAGCGTATACGACCACGGATCATGTGAATACGATTGCTGATGGTATCGCAGTCAACCAGCCTGGTAAATTAACAGTGGATCTTATCAATCAGAATGTAGATGATATGGTTACCGTGAATGACAATGATATCGCTTCTACGATTCTGCTACTAGTAGAAAGAGAAAAACAGGTTGTGGAGCCATCTGGTGCAGCAAGTCTTGCGGCAGTATTGAATGGTAAAATCGATTGTAAAGGAAAACGTGTTGTATGCGTATTATCCGGAGGGAATATCGATGTAAGCTTCATTCATAAAGTCGTTGAAAAAGGTCTTGTGACACGTGGAAGAAATATGAAATTCAAGGTGTTGATGTTAGATGTTCCAGGTGCTTTAGAGCATTTGACGCATTTGATTACAGTAGCAAATGCAAATATTATACAAATCCAATATGACCGAATTCAGGCAGATCTAAATCTGAATGAAACCATATTACATCTGGCAGTAGAAGTAAGAAGTAAAGAACATGGAGAAAGTTTGATTAAATCATTAAGAAAAAAGGGATACGATATTACCATGGAGTAAAGGAGGAAATGTTATGAAAATGAATGGATCGCAGATTTTGATACAGGCATTGATTGATCAGGGAGTAGATACCATCTTTGGTTATCCGGGTGGTTCTGTATTAAATATCTATGACGCATTATATGAAAGAAGTGAGGATATCCGTCATATCGTTAGCAGCCATGAACAAGGAGCTGCACATGCAGCAGATGGATATGCTAGATCAACAGGGAAAACCGGGGTATGTCTTGCGACATCAGGACCGGGAGCAACGAATCTGGTAACAGGAATTGCGACAGCTTATATGGATTCTATTCCATTAATTGCAATTACCGGAAATGTAAGTAATGACTTGTTAGGAAGGGATTCTTTCCAGGAAGTAAATATCGCTGGTATTACGATGCCGATCACCAAACATAATTTTATTGTTCAACATGTAGATGATTTAGCAGCAATCGTAAGAAAAGCATTTGTCATTGCGAATTCTGGAAGAAAAGGTCCAGTATTGATTGATATTCCAAAAGATGTGACTGCAGCAGTGACAGAATATGTAAAACTGCCACGTTATCGCATTCGTAAACTGCCAAAGGTAGATGATGAAATCTTTGAACAGGCACTGGAAGAAATCATGAAAGCAAAACGTCCAATGATTTATGCCGGTGGTGGGGTGTTAAGTTCTAATGCAACAAAAGAATTATTGAAATTCTCAAAGCATATGGATATACCAATCAGCTGTTCTATGATGGGCTTATCTTCTGTACCATTTGATTATGATTTATATCTAGGTATGATTGGAATGCATGGTACACCGGTTAGTAATTATGCAACATTAAATACCGATTTGATTATTGCTATCGGAGCCAGATTTTCAGATCGTGTAGCAGGCAATCGTGAAGAATTTGGAAAGAATGCAAAAATTATTCATTTCGATATTGATGCATCAGAAATTTCAAAAAATGTTGCAACCGATATTTCCATTGTTGGTGATGCAAGATATATCTTAAAGAAAATGATTCAGCGTATGCCGGAAACCAAACATAAAGAATGGACCGATACGTTAAAAGATTTTAAAACCAAAGTGGGACTTCCAACACCAAAAGAAGGCGATGGTGTAGATCCTAGAGATTTGGCAACAACCCTGCATAAGATTGTTGGAGAAGATGCCATCATCGTTACCGATGTTGGTCAGCACCAGATGATCATGGCACAATATTATCAGTTCTCAAGACCTAGAAGCTTTATTTCATCTTGTGGACTTGGTACAATGGGATTTGGCATGGGTGCTGCTATTGGTACAAAAGTTGCCAATCCAAATCGTCCAGTTGTTCTTGTAACAGGGGATGGAAGTTTCCATATGAACATGAATGAAATGGCGGTCGCAGTTAGTGAAAACATTCCTATTGTGGTATTGATTTTCAATAATACAGTTCTTGGTATGGTTCGACAATGGCAGACATTGTTTTATGAACACCGCTATTCAAATACAAGCATTGATCGTAAGACAGACTATGTAAAACTGGCAGAGGCATTTGGCGCTAAAGGATTTAGAATTCATAATCGTTATGAAATTGAAAACGTTATGAAAGAAGCAATCAAAAGTAAAGTACCATGCATCGTTGACTGCATGATTGATAAAGATGATTGTGTATATCCAATCATTCCGCCTGGAAAGAGTGGAAAAGACATCATCCTGTATGGAAATTAGAAGGGAAGGATAGAATGAATAATGTAATATTGTCCCTATTGGTTGAAAACCATTTCGGGGTACTTACAAGAATTACGAATTTGTTTAGTCAGCGAGGATTTAACATTGACTCTCTGGCCGTAGGAGAAACAGAAAATCCAGGTTATTCAAGAGTAACGATTGCGACACATGGTGATGAGAATATCATCAACCAGATTCGTTTACAGTTAGATAAACTGGAAGATGTGAAAATAGTTTCACTGATACCGGATGAACAGCAGTTCATTCGTGAAGTTGCATTAATCAAGCTTGCACCTGGCAAAGAACAGTTAGAAGCATTAGATGGTGTATTAGAAGACTTTGGTGGACGCAAACAGATTATAGAAGATGATTGTTGTATTATTGAGGTTACCGCAACACCGGCAACAATTAATTTCTTCGTTGAAGAACTTCGTGAATATCATATCAAAGAAGTATGCAGAACCGGCGGTGCAGCACTTGCACTTAGCCAAGAAACCGTTTATTAAACACACACGTGTTTCAATAAAATAAATAAAAAAGAAAGATAAATAACAGGAGGAAAAGAAAATGGTTAAAATGTATTATGATTCAGATTGCAATTTAGATTTATTGAAAGGAAAAACTGTCGCAATTATCGGTTATGGAAGTCAGGGTCATGCCCATGCACAGAACTTAAAAGACAGTGGTGTCAATGTTGTTGTTGGTTTACGTCCAGGCAGTGCAAGTCGTGCAAAAGCTGAAGAAGCTGGATTAACTGTTATGGATACTGCAGAAGCCGCAAAAGCTGGTGATTTTGTAATGATCTTAACACCAGATCAGAACCAGCCAGATATCTTCAAGGCAGATATTGAACCAAACCTGGAAGAAGGAAATGTATTGATGTTCGCTCATGGTTTCGCTATTCACTTCAACCAGATCGTTGCGCCAAAAGGTGTTGATGTTGTGATGTGTGCACCTAAGGGGCCAGGACACACAGTACGTTCTCAATACTTAGAAGGCCGTGGTGTTCCTTCATTAATTGCTATTCACCAGGATGAAAGTGGTAAAGCACGTGATTATGCATTAGCTTATGCATGTGGTATTGGTGCAGGTCGTGCAGGTATCATTGAAACAACATTCAAAGAAGAAACAGAAACTGACTTATTCGGTGAACAGGCAGTATTATGTGGTGGTGTCTGTGAATTAATGCAGGCTGGTTTTGATACACTTGTAGAAGCTGGTTATGCTCCTGAAATGGCATACTTTGAATGTATCCATGAAATGAAGCTGATCGTTGATTTGATCAACAGTGGTGGATTCGCAATGATGCGTTATTCTATCTCTGATACAGCTGAATATGGTGATTATGTAACAGGTAAACGTCTGATTACAGAAGATACAAGAAAAGAAATGAAGAAAGTATTATCAGAAATCCAGGATGGAACATTTGCTGGAAACTGGATTACAGAAAACAAATCTGCAGGTCGTGCACACTTCTTGGCAATGCGTAGAGTACATGCAGAACACCAGAGTGAAAAAGTTGGTGCTCAGTTGCGTAAGATGATGAGCTGGCTGAAAAAATAAGGAAGTGAAACTATGGGTAGACCAAGTGATTCAGTTATAAAAGGAGATGCCTGCGCACCGCAGCGCTCCTTATTCTATGCGTTAGGTTTAACGGAAGAAGAATTAGAACGTCCTTTGATTGGTGTTGTGAGTGCCTACTCAGAAATCGTTCCAGGACACGCCCATCTTGATAAAATCACAGAAGCAGTAAAAGCAGGTATCCGTATGGCTGGTGGTACACCAATCATGGTACCTAGCATTGGCGTTTGTGATGGTATCGCTATGGGACATATTGGTATGAAGTATTCTTTGGCAAGTCGTGAATTGATTGCCGATAGTGTAGAAACAATGGCACGAGCACATGGCTTTGATGGACTTGTGTTGGTACCAAACTGTGATAAAATCGTTCCTGGTATGTTAATGGGTGCACTTCGTGTCAATGTACCAGCGGTTGTTATGAGTGGTGGTGCTATGCTTCCAGGAAATGATCGTGGCAAACCAATGAGTCTTTCCACGATGTTTGAAGCTGTTGGTGCTAAAAAAGCCGGCTTGATCGATCAGGCAGAATTAACACACATCGAACAAAACGCATGCCCAGGATGTGGATCATGTTCTGGTATGTTTACCGCAAATTCTATGAACTGTTTATGCGAGGTACTGGGAATTGCATTGCCAGGAAATGGTACGATTCCAGCAGTATACTCTGCACGTACACAATTAGCGAAGAAGGCTGGTATGGCAGTCATGGATATGGTAAATAAAGATATCAAACCAAGAGATATCGTCAATGAAAAAGCATTGCGTAATGGACTTGCATGTGATATGGCACTGGGATGTTCTTCTAATACCGTATTACACTTACTAGCGATTGCAAAGGAAGCACATGTGAATGTTGATTTGGACTTGATCAATGAAGTTTCTCAGGCAACGCCAAACTTATGCCGTTTAGCACCAGCAGGACCAGATCATATCGTAGATCTGTATAATGCAGGTGGTGTACAGGCTGTCATGAAAGAACTGTCTAAGAAAAATCTGATTGATGTGGACTTAATGACTGTAACTGGTAAAACTGTAAAAGAAAATATCGCAAATGCAGTGAATATGGATACCAATATCATTAAGAATATTGAACATCCAAACAGTGCAACTGGTGGTATTGCGGTACTATATGGCAATATTGCGCCAAAAGGCTGTGTTGTCAAACGTAGTGCTGTAGATCCTAAGATGATGGTGCATACAGGACCAGCACGTGTCTTTGACAGTGAAGAAGATGCAATCGCAGCTATCTATGCTGGTAAGATCGTAAAAGGCGATGTTGTTGTTATTCGTTATGAAGGACCAAAAGGTGGACCTGGTATGCGTGAAATGTTAAATCCTACCAGTGCACTTGCCGGTATGAAACTGGATAAAGATGTTGCATTGATCACAGATGGACGATTCTCTGGTGCTACCAGAGGGGCAGCTATCGGACATGTATCTCCTGAAGCCGCAAGTCATGGACCAATCGCCATCATCAAAGAAGGCGATCAGATTGCGATTGATATCAACGAAGGTAAAATCAATCTTTTGATTGATGAAGCAGAATATCAAGCTAGAATGGATGCATGGGTAAAACCAGAACCAAAGATCAAAGAGGGATGGTTATATCGTTATTCCCGTATGGTTGCCAGTGCTGATGAAGGTGCTGTATTAAAATAATGTAGGAAAAGCAAAGATGAAATTAGTCTTTGCTTTTTTATTATACAGAATGTAAATGCACGCACAAATGGTGAAATATAATTAAGTCCTGGACCAATGTATGGCAGTCTTACAAAGATGGAAATAGACGCTCTGAAATTTTTTTGTGATGAAGCGCCCGTATAGATATGATTAAACGTGTATTTAAGGGAGAATGATACTCTTGCTGGTGTTGTTTTTCTTATGTATTTTGCCACAATTACGGATACAATCTCATTTTAATTTACTAGTACCTATACGCTATTAAAAAAACGCGGTCTTAATTGACTGCGTTTTTTAATAGCGTATGATCAAATAGTTTGCGCCAGTTCATGTGATATGTCACAACATAAAGTATCAGAGATAATATAATTCCTAACACCACATCAATGATACTGTGCTGTTTGATGAACATAGTCGCAAGAATAATCAGGATAGAAACGATACCGGTTGTTCCTTTGATCAAGAAAGGATGTTTAAAATACTGATATCTGAATACCACAATCCAAATCGCTACAGTACTGGATACATGGATAGATGGACATACATTGGTTGGAGAATCCATACTTTGAAGGAAAGCGACCAGTTTTGCACATAGATTGTCATGAACAATTGGTACACGTAATTGTAAACCGTTTGGTAAAATGGTATAGACAATTAAACAAAAGGTCATGCCGGTAAACATGAAAAAGCATAAATCCTGAAAATCTTTTTTGGAATGAAATAAAAAATAGGCTAGTGGAAGCACCAATAATGGAAACCACATCACATATGGAATGACAAAGTATTCATTAAAAGGAATCATATCATCCACAGCACTGTGTAAGATATAGCGCGGTGTTATCAAATGCTCTAACAATTCAAAATATAATAAATAAAAAATCCAATATCCCAGTAGATAACAGTGTGGATGTTCTTTGATCCACGGTTTTAATTTACAAAACATGTTATCCCCCTTTCACATGTATTTTATTATAGAAGTATTCTTATCAAAAAACAACGTTTTTTTCCTTACAAAAATGAAACAACAGCATCCAATCTAAGCGAATGCTGTTATTTGTATATGTAGATTTTTTTACTTAACGGCCTGTACATTCAGCTTTTTCTGATGTAAACAGCGTTTCACAACTGGTAATGCTACAATCGCAATCACATAGCCGACACCAGATTGGAAAATATTTTCCGGAATCCCAGTTAAAGCGATGGCCATACTTCCTTTTAGATACCATTTCGCAAGGAAGTATCCAACAACCATAATGACACATCCTAAGCCATA
>OGXN01003049.1_pt1 | contig 10385 bp, 7 predicted proteins | sample 1576281 | NCBI WGS metagenome assembly OGXN01 (sample SAMEA3541494, study PRJEB24748) | human gut metagenome | biome: human gut; feature: human-associated habitat; material: faeces | place: China | collected 2012
CCCTGCTCGCCTGACCGCGACGCGACGCCTCCCAGACCGGCCGATCTTCCCGCCGTCCCGTGCTGACGGGCGAGCTCCTCTGAAAGGGAGTTTCTCCCCGCCTGCGCCCCAAAAGAGGCAGCAGGCTCCGGCGAAACGACGACGGAGAGGCGGCTCCACGCCCCCGGTTTGCCCGACGCCGCGCCTATGCGCCCTCTGACTGTTTGATCCTGCAAACAGGTCTCCGGGTGCGGACAGCGCTCGCGGAGCTTTTCCCACAACAAAAGACAACACCGATCCATATGCCGCGGGCGAGGGGCCCGCGGGACGCATCCCGACGGATGCAACAGGGGAACCGTTTCCCTTGAATTCATATATGAGGACCGCTCCTGAGCGATGCCGGACGGCACACGGGAGAGGGGTTAGAGGATACGATCGCGGCGGACGCCCGATCGCCGTATGTGCCACCTTCACCAACAGAGGTTTCGTATGAACGCTCTTACGGTGGTTTTCGCAGCCTTGTGTATCTTTGCGATAGGGTATCGTTTTTACGGCCTGTTCATTGCAAACAAGGTGCTGAACCTGAATGACGCCCGTGTGACGCCGGCCGTCAAGTACTCCGACGGCCACGACTATGTGGATACCAACAAGTACGTGCTCTTCGGGCACCATTTCGCCGCCATCGCCGCCGCCGGCCCCCTGCTCGGACCCGTGCTGGCCGCCCAGTTCGGCTACATGCCCGGCCTGCTCTGGATTCTCATCGGCTGCGTGCTCGCGGGCGGCGTGCACGATATGGTCGTGCTGTTCGCCTCGGTGCGGCACCGGGGGCAGAGCCTCGCCTACATCGCCTCACAGGAAATCGACAAGACGACCGGCTCCGTAGCGGCGTGGGCCGTGCTTGCCATCCTCCTGCTGACGCTGGCGGGCCTGTCCATCGCCGTGGTCAACGCCATGCACAACAGCCTGTGGTCCACCTACACCGTGGCCGCGACCATCCCGATCGCCATCATCATGGGCCTGTACATGCAGATCTGGCGCAAGGGCGATGTGCTCGGCGCCTCCATCATCGGCGTGGTCCTGCTTGCCCTGTGCATCCTGACCGGGCCTTATGTCGCCGCCCATCCTGAAACATTCGGCTGGCTCGACATCGACAAGAAGCCCATGTCCATCCTGATCCCGGTGTACGGCTTCGCCGCGTCGGTCCTGCCCGTGTGGATGCTGCTCCTGCCGCGCGACTACCTGTCCACCTTCCTGAAGATCGGCACCATCGGCGCGCTGGCCCTCGGCATCGTGTTCGTCATGCCCGACTTCAACATGCCCGCGTTCACCGAATTCACCAAGGGCGGCGGCCCCATCGTCGGCGGCCCGGTGATTCCGTTCATCTTCATCACCATCGCCTGCGGCGCGCTCTCCGGCTTCCACGCCACCATCGGCACGGGCACCACGCCCAAGATGATCGGCAAGGAACGCGACGTGCTGTTCGTCGGTTACGGCGCCATGCTCGTTGAAGGCTTCGTGGCGATCATGGCCCTGATCGCCGCCTGCGTGCTCGTGCCCGCCGACTACTTCGCCATCAACGCCCCGGCCGACAAGTTCGCGGCGCTCGGCATGTCCGTCGTCGACCTGCCCACGCTGGAAAAGGAAGTGGCCGAAAGCCTGATGCACCGCCCCGGCGGTTCCGTGTCCCTCGCCGTGGGCATGGCCCACATCTTCGGCCAGATCCCGTGGATGGCCCACCTCATGAGCTACTGGTACCACTTCGCCATCATGTTTGAAGCGGTATTCATCCTGACCGCCGTGGACGCCGGCACCCGCGTTGGCCGTTTCTTCCTGCAGGAAATGATCGGCAAGGTCATCCCCAAGTTCGGCGACAAGAACTGGTGGCCCGGCATCGTCGTGACCAGCTTCCTGTTCACGGGCGCGTGGGGCTATCTCGTCTACACCGGCGACATTTCCAGCATCTGGCCCCTGTTCGGCATCAGCAACCAGCTCCTCGCCTCGGTGACGCTGCTCATCGGCACGACCATGCTGCTGCGCATGAACAAGACCAAGTACGCGTGGATCACCGCCGCCCCCGGCATCTTCATGACCTTCATCACCTTCTGGGCGGGCATCTGGCTGATCATGTACCAGTACATCCCCACCCAGAAGTACCTGCTTGCCTCGCTGAGCGTGCTGGTCATGGTCATGATGGGCTTCGTCATCATCGGTACGCTGCGCCGCTGGTCCGTCCTGTTGAAGGAAACCAAGATCGTGCGCGACCCCTATGGCGATGAAGTGAAGGAAATCGTACAAGAATAGAGAGATCCGGAGAAGGAACCCTCATCCCAAAGGAGCCGGTTCCTTCTCCCCTCCCTCTCCAAAGCATTTCGTAGAAGAGGGCAGCAGCGCGGCGTAACCCGCCGCGCGGAGAGATTCCCCACAAAAATCCCTCGTGGCGTTCACGTCACGAGGGATTTTTGTGTAGCCGAAACAGACTCGCGGAGAGCCTCCCCGCGAAGGTCGGAGCGCCCTTCCGAGGACGCCGGAATCCGGAAGCGGCAAGCTATTCCTTCATATTGGTCATATACCTGTTCCAGAGGCGGACAGCCGCGGTCTTGGACACGGACCACTGGGTCGGGGCCTTCTCGCAGGGGCATTCCACACGCCACAAATCCGCTGTCCGTCCTTCTGGCCTGCACGAAACCAAGTGGGGTTTTTCGTTCTTGCAGTGGGAACAGGGAAGCATTTCCAAAAGTTCGTCTTGTTCAACCATAAAAACGGCTCCTCATCAGACCTTTCTTCCGTCCGAGAGCGCCCGGAAAAGAAGAAGCAGTAACCGCCCCTAAAATAGCTATGAACGGAGGGCCTGTCCAGAGACGGAAGGCGCACAGGGAAAGGCGCCCGCAACATTTCCGTTACGGGCGCCTCATTCCGGCGGCCGATGGGCTCCGGCCGGGGGCACAGCCGTCACTCGAATCAGTGCAGCATTTTCTTGAGCGCGGCGGCGGCCTGCGCCACGGCGGCGCGTGTCGGCGTCGTTTCCGCAAGGGCGTTCAGCATCATAAAATCATGATGCGTGTTGTTGTAACGCACGCAGGCCACATGCACTCCGGCCTCGATCAGCTTGCGGGCGTAGGCCTCGCCCTCATCGCGCAGCACGTCGTTTTCCGCCGTGATGATCATGGCCGGGGGAAGCCCGGCGAGCTGTTCCGGCGTGGCCCTCAACGGGGAGGCGGTGATCTCGCCGCGGCGGCGCGCGTCCGGGGCATAGGCATCCCAGAACCATTTCATGGCTTCGCGAGTCAGCCAAGGGCCCTCGGCGAAGGTACGGTACGATTCCGTATCGAAGTTGGCATCCGTCACCGGGTACAGCAGAAGCTGGAACGCAATCTCCGGCCCTTTCCGCTCTTTGGCGAGCAGCGTCATCACCGTGGCCATGTTGCCGCCCACACTGTCCCCCGCCACGGCGATCCGGCTCGGATCCAAACCGTAGGCGTCGGCATGTTCAATAATATAGAGCATGGCGGCATAAGCCTGTTCGAGCGGTACGGGATATTGGGCCTCGGGCGAGGGCGTGTAGTTCGGATAGACCACGGCGGCCTTGGCTCCTTTGGCAAGCTCGCGCACCAGACGATCATGCGTATCCTTGTCCCCCAGGATCCAGCCGCCGCCGTGGAAGTAAAAAACGATCGGCAGCTTTCCGCCAGCCCCTTCGGGCCGGATGAACCGGGTTGGGACCTTACCCGTGGGCCCTACGGGCAAATCTTCGTCATGCATGTCCATCGCGAGTTTCTTGATCGGTTTGGCCTGCGCGTCCGCCAGAATCCTTCGGGCGGCCTGGGGCGGAAGGGTATACAGAGGCGGATTGTTTTCAGCGGTGATGGCGTCGACAAACGCTTTCGTCGCCTTCGTCAGATGAGGCGAACGGGAAGATGCTGCGGGCATAAGGGACTCCTTGCAGGGAATGATAAAAAAGGTGTCGTCCAGCCCCTCCTCGTAGAAATAAACGATATGCCATTCGGAGGGTTACACGCAGAGTAGTGCCCAGCGGCATAGACGGCAATGAGAAACGTGCCGGGAAGCGGATCAAGATTTTCTTTTCGCAAAAAATAGGGAGTTTCAGACGAGATGCGGCAAAAATACCGCTTACAAAGTGCTGTTTCTTGCCCTTGGCAATACGTAGCGATCATATCCGTTCCGTCCGACATGCCATCCATGCCATTTATCGTATTCCATGTTATTTACAATAAAATGTTAAATAAAAACAGAACGCTCTATTCTTTATTCCGCCTTGATCTGATGGGAAGGTGGACATACAATAAAAAAAATTTTTCAAACAATAGAAGGCATCCGCCTTTCACAGCTAGGAAAAACAGATGATTGCTCTACGCTGGCATGTGCTGCGACTTCCTCTCCTGTTGAGCTTGCTCTGGTGCCTTCTGCTCTTCGCGCTTTTTCAATGGACCGTGCAGCGTGAAGATGAAAATGCCACAGAGCTGGCGCAGATCCAGACCAGGACCCTCTTTTCCAGCATCGTGAATACACGCGGCTGGAATGCCGACCGGGGCGGCGTCTGGGCCACCGAACAGCCCAATTGCCAGCCCAACCCGTGGCTTCCCGAAGATCAGCGCACGCTCCTCACCGCGGACGGGCGGCGGCTTGTCAGGTTCAATCCAGCCTATATGACCCGGCAAATCGCGGAACGCTTCCAGTCCAAGACGATGAACTTCCATATTTGCGGCTTGTCCCCCAAACGCCCGCAAAACCGCCCCGACCAATGGGAAACGAGTGCCCTGCTCGACTTCGATGCGGGAAAGACCGAGCGGTTTCAGCTTGTTCAGGGACGGAGGGGTGCATATTACCGTTATATGGCACCGCTGCGGGCGGAGGAAAGCTGCCTGCAATGCCATCAGAGAAACAAAATCGGGGACGTGCTCGGCGGCATCAGCGTATCCATTTCCGCCTTTCCCATCCTTGCCTCGGTTGAACAATGCAACAATATGGTTGGGCTGACATTCGGCTTGATCGGGTTTATCGGCGTGCTCGGCATCGGCGGAGCCACGTTCCAAATCAACCGCAAAAAAGAGCAGGCCGAGGAAGCCAATCAGGCCAAAAGCGTTTTCTTGTCACGCATGTCCCATGATATCCGCACGCCCATGAGCGCCATCATAGGCCTGACCGCAATCGCCAAAAAGAACGCCGGCGATCCTGAACGCCTCAACGAATGCATAGACAAAATAGCCCTCGCCTCCCAGTTCCAGCTTTCCTTGGTCAATGACATCCTTGATGTTTCCAAAATCGAAAGCGGCAAGATGCAATTGGCCTCAGAACCATTTGATCTTGCTGGGATCATTGACGATGTGACGCTGTTCACCTCCAGCAGCGCCACAGCCAAGGGCATTGTTTTCGAAACGTCCGTCGATCCCCGCGTCGGACGGATGTATGTCGGCGATCCCATGCGGCTCAAGCAGATACTGATGAACCTTTTATCCAACGCCCTTAAATTCGTGGATGAAAACGGGAAAGTGACCCTCCGCGTCGAATCGTTACGGCGTACGGGGCGGCAGGAGACTGTGCGCTTCATCGTCTCAGACAACGGGATCGGCATGAGCAATGCCTTCCAGAAACGGATGTTCCTCCCCTTCGAGCAAGATGCCGCCCCCCGGCGGAAAAGGTCGGGGAGCGGGCTGGGGCTTGCCATTATCGGCAACCTGACTGCTTTGATGGGAGGCTCCATCGCTGTGGACAGCGAACAGGGCAAGGGAACGCGCTTCACCGTGGATATCCCTCTGGAGCGCACCGAAACGGCAGAAAAACACGATACAGCCGGAGAAAACGCGGAGGAGCGCTGCCTCTTCCGTGGAGAGACGCTCCTCCTTGCCGAAGATGACGGATTGAATGCTGAAGTCCTTGAAAATCTGCTTGGCTACATAAACCTGAGGGTCGTCCACGCCGAGAACGGCAAGGTGGCCGTGGACCTGTTTGAGCGTTCCGCTCCGGGGGAATACGCCGCGATCCTCATGGATATACAAATGCCGATCATGGATGGCCTTGACGCGGCCCGGACCATCCGTGCGCTGCCCCGTGAAGACGCCGCCAGCATCCCCATTTTCGCACTGTCCGCCAGCGTCTTTGCGGAAGACGTCGAGCGCTCCCTGTGTTCCGGTATGAATGGGCATTTGGGCAAGCCTGTGGACATCGAGCAGATCTGTTCCATGCTCCAGACGTGGCTGTACCCGCAGCAAACGGATACGCAGGAACAAGCTTAGCGCGGACGGGGTGTTCCGCTATGAACGGACAGCCTTCCCGCCTCAAGGGAGGGCTGTTTCTCCATGCGGTTCTTGGGAAACCGCCCAAGAGCCTTCCCCTATGAGAGCACATTCACATGCAGCAGGTTCCATAATGAATCGGGCAGCGTTCCGTACGCCGCCATGCGCTGGCGGATATGTGATGCAACTAGCCTCCCGTATATGCGGGTTCCAATCCCGTTCCCTCGGCTACACGAAAGGCTTTCCCGTTCCGGTGCTCCGCTCTCTTTTTTCAAATCGCCTTCATTTGCGGCCTCCAACCCATGTTTGCCGCCTCGCGGTGTGCGGAAAGCTGTATTTCCGCGTACCCAAACGGATTAGAACTGGCAGGACCTGCTCGCGGGATCACACGCTTTTTTATTCACAAAATGTTTTACTATAAATATCAGTATAATATAAAATGATAATTCCAATCCCCATACAGCCGGCACGGCAGATCAAAAAAATTTCCAATTCGTAAATAATTTTTGTCGAATGTATACAAAAACTTACCTCATCTTATTCATATGATTTGATTGATAATCCGTATGCCTTATACCCCTTATGGTGAAGCGCCGCGATTGCTTTTATACCTCTCAGAATGAGTACGTTAAAGCTCCTAACCTATGCATATGCCTGCCAAAGCCCATTGACACCCACTCGAAAAACGTGCTCTCCTGTTCTCACAGGAACAAAGTCCTTTGAGGCACAGGCGTCCATAGTCCCCATACAGCCCAACCGTTCAGGCGTCTTCTGAACAAGGGAATGATGTATGCGATACGCTTCCGAAAGACTCTCGCTTTTCCGCACGGTGTTCGTGCAGGTCGCCGCGTTGCTCCTGTTTGCGGCGGGCGGGATGTTGCTCGCGGTAGCGGAAAGGGAACTGAACGTACGCCCCCCCCACCATGCGGAAATGGCTCCCGCCGCCGAGTTGCTGGACAACCGGCTGCCCGCTGTACTCAAAGGCCAGCCGGACGAGCTCCCAGCGCCTGCCGAGAAATCGTTTCAGAAGAAGACCCGCGGTTCTCAGCCGCCCTTTGCCCTGAGCGGACTTTCCCCCATGCTTCAGCCGGAACGTCCTGTCCGGCTCAGTGAAGCCGTCTCGGCCCTCCTCCCCTCTTGGCGCGGCCTCGTCGCCTTTCCCCTGCCTCCCCCCGCGTCCGCCTAGCGGACCGGGAACGGCCTTTCGTCTCCTCTTGGGGGCCGTTCCCTCCACGCGCCTTGTTTTCCCATGTCGATTCCGGTCCGGATGTGCCGTTCCGCCCGACGGGCTTTTCCGCAAAGCTTCCGTCTCTCGGCGTTCGTCCCTTCGCCTCAGGCTGGCCGCCTGGCGGAAGAACGCGGTACGTCCCGGATGCCCCGCATCCACACTGTGACGCTTTACGACAGGAAACAGCCATGAAGATCAAGTCTCTTCTCGGAACGCTCGCGCTCTCCCTCGGTCTGCTCGCCTCCCCCGCCGCTGCGGAAAAGTTCGTCGTCGGCTTTCAGCCCTATGACACCATCTCCTATCAGGCCATCGTCAACGCCGAACTGGGGCTCTGGAAGAAGTATACCCCCGCCGGTACGGAAATCGAATTTCAGCCCGCCCTGCAAGGCACCGTCGTCGCCAACAACATGCTGGCGAACAAGGCGCAGGTCGGCTATATGAGCGTCATGCCCGCCACCATCCTCTGCTCCAAGCCGAAGCAGGCGGAAATCAAGATGGTCGCCACCCTCGGCATGTCCAAGGGCACCCGCTGCTCGCTCGTCGTGGTCCGCAAGGACGCCCCCGAATTCAAGAGCAACGAAGAAGTCGCCCGCTGGCTCGACGGCAAGATCATCGCCGCCCCCAAGGGCAGCGCGTCCGACCAGTACCTCCGCCGTTTCTTTGAAAAGTATAACGTGAAGCCGGGCGAATACCTGAACCAGTCCATCGAAGTCATCGCCACCAACTTCCGCATCGGCAAGATCGACGCCGCCTCCCTGTGGGAGCCCACCCTGTCCCGTATCGCCACTGACGTAGGCGAAGGCACCGCCCGCATCGTGGCCGACGGCAGCGCCTGCGACAACCCCGACCTCGGCATCCTGAACATGCGCGCCGACTTTGTGAAGAACCACCGCGACGTGGCCAAGGGCTACCTGCGCGCCGAACTCGAAGCACAGCGCTACATGCTCGATCCCGCCAACTGGGAAAACGTCATCAATATGGTTTCCAAGTACGCCACCGGCATCCCGAAGAACGTGCTGTGGTACTCCATCTACGGCCTCGTCCCCTCCGACAGTTCCGACCCCGTCCGCGAATGGAAGAACTTCTATTTCGGCGACCGTGAAAACGCCAACATCGTTGAAGTCGCGCCCTTCCTCTTCAAGTCCAAGATCATCAGCATGGAAAAGCTCCCCGACGGCACCGTCGACGACACGCTCGCCCGCGAAGTCTTCAAGGAAGCCGGATACGCTCCCGCCAGCCCCGACGCCGCCCTCGGCGTGATCAAGGGTGCCAAGGCGGCCGACTGCCCCTTCAAGAATTGACCGGTCCCAGCGGTTCCGTTCCCCGCCGGAGCGGAACCGCAACGAAAACCGTTTGCGGCGGGCCCTCCCCTGAGGGCCGCGTCTCAGCCCCTGCGCCTCAAACGGGCTTTTCCCAAAGCTGAACCCACCCCAACCCCGAGGGGAACCCCATGAGCCAAGCCATCATGCAACGCCAGACGACCAAAGGCCCAAGCGCTTGGGAAGTGACGCTGGCGAATACGAAACTCTGGCTGAAGAGTCCGACCCCGTACCTGAACGCGCTCGGTCTGGTGGCCTTCGTACTCTTCTGGTACCTGACGACGGAATATTTCCAGCTGCCCTATTTTGAAAAGCTCCCCGGCCCCGTGGCCAGCTTCCAGGAATGGGTCTCCAAAGACCCCACCTACGGGATCTCCATCTATACCAGCGACTATTACGCCCACATCGGCATCAGCGTCTGGCGCGTGTTCCAGGCCTTCATGCTCGCCACGCTCCTCGGCGTGCCCACCGGCCTGTTCATGGGCTGGAACAAGACGTTCAAGGACTACTCCTTCCCGCTGCTCGAAACCCTGCGCCCCATCCCCATGCTGGCATGGGTCCCGCTGGCGATCCTGATGTGGCCCGGACGTGAGGCGTCCATCGTGTTCCTGACGTTCCTCGGTTCCTACTTCGCCACGGTGCTCAACACCCTGCTCGGCGTGGAGTCCATCGACGAATCCTATTTCCGCGCGGCCCGCTCACTCGGCGCACGGCCCCGCGACGTATTCTTCAAGGTCATCCTGCCCGGCGCCATGCCGTTCATCTTCACCGGCCTTCAGATCAGCATGGGGTACGCGTGGTTCTCGCTGGTCGCGGGCGAAATGCTCGCGGGCGCCCCCGGAGCTGCCCCCCAGGTGGGAGCTGTAAACCACCCGATCTCTGACCTCCGGCGGCAGGTCCACCAGAGGGTGGTCGCCGGGGGTGGGCTCCGGGAAAATAGTATCCAGCGCCGCGCCCCGGATGGTCCCGTCTATGAGTGCCTTCCGCAGGGCCTGGTTGTCCACCAGGTCGCCCCGGCCGCAGTTGACCAAGATGGAGTTGGGCTTCATCCGGGCCAGGAAGGCCCCATCCACCATCTCCCGGGTCTCGTCGGTGACCGCGCAGTGGAGCGAGATGATGTCGCACTGGGCGGTCAGCTCCTCCAGAGGCAGATAGGTCACCCCAAAGTCCTCCTCCACCTGAGGCGGACGGCGGTGGCGGGTGTAATAGTATAGCTTGCAGCCGAAGCTGGCCAGCCGCCGGGCGGTGGCCTGGGCGGTGTCTCCAAAGCCCACCAACCCCACCGCACACTGGAACAGGCCGGGGGCGTGGGCGGCGATGGCCTTCTGCTTCATCTGGATCTGCTGCCCCTGGATGACCGCGTTGTGTCCAGGGATGCCGAAGCGCAGAGCCATCAGCATCAGCATGATGGTGTGCTCCGCCACCGATTCCGCGTTGCACCCCTTATTGTTGCACACATAGATCCCCCGCTCCCGGGCGGCCTGGCAGTCGATGCAGTTGTACCCTACACCCTCAGAGTGGATCATCTTCAGCTCTGGAAGCTGGTCCATCACATCGGGACCCACATCCGTGATGGCATCCACAAAAATGATCCTCGCGTCCGCATTT